>ENA-ORXI01000866-ORXI01000866.1-sediment-metagenome-genome-assembly--contig:-NODE-866-length-24794-cov-10.430675_pt1 | contig 24794 bp, 19 predicted proteins | sample MGYA00237861_ERZ511468 | MGnify/ENA primary metagenome ERZ511468 (study PRJEB26299, sample SAMN06266213) | sediment metagenome | isolation source: Hudson Canyon methane seep mesocosm | place...
ATTATCCTCATTACTTATGGCGATAGTATTCAGCAACCCGATGAAGTGCCATTGCAAACCTTGCATGAATTTCTGTCCTTACACCTTAAAGGCAGCATTAATAGCGTGCATGTACTGCCTTATTTTCCTTATAGTTCCGATGATGGTTTTTCGGTCATAGACTATAAAACGGTTAACCCTTCATTGGGTGACTGGAGTGATATAGAGCGCATCAATAAAGATTTTTATTTAATGACTGACTTGGTTATTAACCATGTCTCACGGGAAAATTTATGGTTTACAGAGTATTTAAGCAAACAGCAACCCGGCTGTGATTATTTTCTCGAAATGCCGCAAGACACAGACACTTCTCAGGTTGTTCGCCCACGCAGTACGCCAGTTCTTACGCCAGTACATACACATGATGGTATTCGCTATGTTTGGGCCACTTTCGGTGAGGATCAAATTGATGCCAATTTTGCCAACCCCGATGTGCTGTTTGAATTTATTGATATTTTATTGCTCTATGTGGCTAAGGGCTCGCGATTCATTCGCTTAGATGCTATCGCATTTTTATGGAAAAAAGCTGGGACACGCTGTATCAATCTACGTGAAACACATGAAGTGGTGAAATTATTACGCGACATTCTTGATGTAGTTGCACCGGACACCGTTTTAATTACCGAAACCAATGTGCCTAATGGGGAAAACCTAAGTTACTTCGGCAATAGCGATGAAGCGCACATGGTCTATCAATTTACCTTGCCGCCTCTATTGCTACATGCTTTGTATCATGGCAATAGCCATTACCTAAGCCAGTGGGCAAAAGATATGCCGCGCCCACCCAAAAACTGCACTTATTTAAACTTTATCGCTTCACATGATGGTATCGGCCTGCGTCCAGCAGAAGGCATTTTGCCTGAGCAAGAAGTACAGGCTTTGGTTGATGCTATGCATGAATATAAAGGCTATGTCAGCATGCGTACTGATACATTTGGCAAAGAATCCCCTTACGAAATTAATATCGCTTTGTTTGATGCTCTGGAAGGCACGCACCTAGGGATTGATGACTATCAAGTGCCGCGCTTTATTGCCGCGCATACCATTATGATTGCCTTGCAAGGTATTCCAGCTTTGTATATACACAGCCTCATCGCGACAACAAGCGATCATCAAGGCGTTGAACAAACCGGACGTACGCGTTCGATTAACCGGCGAAAATGGCAATACGATGAATTACTGGATCTATTAAATAACCCGACTGCCGCACATGGCACGGTTTTTCATGAATTAAAGCGACAGTTACAAATACGGCGCAAACATCCCGCATTCCACCCGAGTGCTTTACAAGAAACCCTTTCCTTAGGCGACAATCTTTTTGCTTTCTGGCGTACCAGTCTTGATCAGCAACAACACATACTCTGCATTAATAATATCTCACCGGAGATACAGATATTAACCTTACCCGAGCATCCCATTACTGAAGGTTCTGGCGTTTGGCGAGATCTCATTGAACGTACTGCATTAGGCAAAGGGACGCGCTCATTGAAACTGTATCCGTATCAATGCGCTTGGCTGGAGGTGCTGGGTTAGTCTGTAGTTGTGAATGATAAAGTTATTTTATGTGCAGGAGCCATCCATACTCATGAATATAAAAAAACGAAACGCTTAATCTCATTTGCCAGTGAGACAGAGTATCATGGCATGGGTTTATCTGTTTAATCATGATGTGCAAAGCTTGACGCGAATAAAGTCAGGTGATTATTTTAAATTTATCAAACAGGCTTAAGCATGCAACGTTATAAAATTCTGCACCGTACCTATTACAACTTTTCAAATCCTGTCCAGCTTGGATCGCATTACTTACATCTGCGCCCACGCGAAGACTATGAATTGCATGTTGAGTCTTTAAGCTTAAAGATAACGCCGACAGCCAAGTTGCTTTGGCATCGTGATGCCGAGGGTAATTCAGTTGCTATAGCGAACTTTGACACGCCGACTACTCAGTTAGTGATTGAGAGTGAAATCATTATTCAGCAATATAACGAGACACCTTTGGATTTTTTGGTTTCTGAATATGCCGTCGATTATCCTTTTGCTTATCCGTTCAATGATCGAATGTTGTTATTACCTTATATGGCATACCCAGAGCCTGAGACGTTTAATATACTGACAAAATGGCTTTCAAGCTTTTGGGTCAATGGTGAAAAGATTCAGACCTTTGCCTTATTAGATCGTTTGAGTGGCCATATCAACCATTCACTCTCCTATTGCATCAGAGAAGAGCAGGGCGTTCAATCAGCAAAAGAAACATTGGCCAAGGGAACAGGTTCTTGTCGAGATTTTGCCGTGTTATTTATGGAAACAGCACGCTGTTTAGGTTTAGCTTCACGTTTTGTCAGTGGTTATTTACACTCTGCACCTTCAGCGACAGATTATGGTGCAACCCACGCTTGGGCCGAAGTGTACTTGCCGGGCGCGGGTTGGAAAGGTTTTGATCCCACTAGCGGTGTACTTGTGGGAACTGATCATATAGCCGTGGCAGTCGCACGGGATCCAGAATCAGTGCCACCGATTGCAGGATCATTTTTTGGAGAAGCCGAAACGACGCTAGATGTCGGAGTATGGGTGACTCAGTGTTAACCTTGATCTTTTTTGCGTATATAAAAGACCTGTCTACTTTCTTCTTTAAAATACTCAACCATTTCATGACCGCATTGTTCAACATATACGCCGATATCTAAATGAGCCGCAGGGTCTGTGGCAATAATGCGTACAACTTCTTCAATTTGCATTCTGCTTAAGGATTTTTTTAGACGCAAGAGCGGTAAAGGGCATTACAAGCCTGTCGCATCTACTTCAATGGTGAATTCAATCATTTTTAAATCCTCGAATTTTTGGGTTGGATTTATTGTTTTGTGTAGGTTGAATTAGCTTGTCTAGCGAAGCGCAGATAACGTAATCCAACCACAAGCACCCGCCTTACGGGTTACCTTGTCTGCCTTATAGGTTACCAAGCTGTTTTTACTGGATATTGAGTAATTAATTCATCTGATGTCAGTAGAGTTAAATCATGTTCTATTGCTTGGCAAATCAACATCCTATCAAAAGGGTCTCGATGATAAGAAGGTAACTCTGTCAAATGGAAAATCGACTTATTATCCAGAGCTATATTTTCAATAAAATGTTTTTCGCATTGCTCATTAATAAATTGCTCTGGTGCATCAGGTAGTGGCAGTTTTCCTAAATTATTTTTTACAACTATTTCCCATACTGATACAGAGCTTAAATAAACAGAGTTATCCGTGTTTTGAAAGAGAGTTTTTGCTTGATCACTTAATTCTTTAGCATCACTTGTAATCCACAAGAAAGCACAGGTATCAAGAAGAATTTTCATTTATTTACCTTCAAACGCATCAAGCATTTCATCAGTAAGCGGCTCAAAAAAACTTGGAGGAACTTGAAATTTTCCTTTAGATAATCCGATAGGACGCTGTTTTACTGTCACTTTATGGCTTTGCTTTTCTTGTGTAACACCAAGACGAAAATAATGGATTAAGTCGTAAATTTCTAGGAGTTTATCACTGGGAATTTGTTTTATTTCTTCAATAATTTGCTCTTGTAATATCATTGTATTTTCCTATTGCATCGTTAATGCATTAAGTCGTGAAAACTTCATAGTGGGACGGAATAGCGTAGCGTTTTCCGCTTTTAATCGCAGCAAAACGTCGGAAAACGCTACACTATTCTAACCTACAAATATCCGCCTTACGGGTTCAACTGGTTAAGCTGGAAATTAATTGCATCAATGAATTCATTCCTTGAATCAAAGAAGCGGTGTGCATCAATATTTTCTTCGGCATAAGCATAGAATTCTTCATTTCCGACAAGGTCAGAAATTTCACAGAGATTATTCTCTGCCCAAGACTTGATTGTTTTGTGAATATAGGACGATGGCGATAGCTCTCTCCTTTTTTTTCCAGTCGATTCTCGATGCAATGTCCGCCTAACATCAGACATTTCAGTTTGAATATCTGACATCATAGTTAGTAACAACTTATCAGATGAGACAACATCTTCACTGAGGTTGGCGACTTGGAATTTCCCAAAACTTTTTAGGAAAGTTGAATGCTCGGGATCTTCCAACGACTTTTTATAAGTTGCTTTCACTTTTTCACCAAGCTTATCTTTAAATGAGACTATTTTTGAGAAGCGCAAATCTCTAGGATATCCAACATGCTCTATTATTCCAGTATCAAATGAGTAATCAGTTTTATCATCCTTGACAATGACAGTAGGTTTGTCAAAAGCCAACCTCATTCCCAGCTCAAACATTACATTTGGATTTTTACCGCTCACATCACAAACCACGATGTCAGCACTATAAACATTTTGAACAATTCTTTTTTGAATAACACCAGATTCATCTGAATCGCTAACCAAGCTAACGATAAAAGTATAATCATCAATAGATTCAACGGCCTCAGTTATAACTGATTTAACTTCGTTCCAGTGGTCAGCAGAACAACCATCAATTGATGAAATTGGCATAATTAACCCACACTGAAGTTTTTTTTATCCGTCACTTGGGAACTCTCCTATATTAATTCGCATAACTATATTAATTACCAGAAAAATTTTCCTAGATAAGTAGATATCAGCCTATAAATCAAGAAAACCGACCAATAATCTCTACAGTTTAGGCACTAGAGAATTCAGAGTCAACCTAAAAAACAGTACAAGTCTATGTGTTGAAGCCATTACCAGAGAAAGGTTTCTAAGACATTTTCTAAGCAATTTAAAACCTAACCCCCCCATCAAAGCTCCCCAAATGCCCATAAGCCGGCAAAGTCTGAATACGCGAGTCTTCCAGAGATTCACCGACGGTGAAATGATACAGGCTTTGTAGCGTCTTATCTCCATCCGCCATACCTAGTACGCCATGTACATCATCATCAAAAAAACAGCCTATACCCGTACCACGTAAACCAACCGCTTCCGCTTCAAGGTAAAGAATTTGACCGATTAATCCACACTCCCAAAATAAGCGGCGGTAATGCCAGGCTTGTTCTGCAACTAGGTCTTTAAATTCAGCTAGCATGGATAAACTAAAGGCACTGTCAGAAGCGATGGGTTGGTGGCAGGATAAAGTTTTTATGGTTTGCTTTAGAGCTGTTTCATAAAGTAAGTACAGTGATGGAAATGCTTCGACGGCTTGCCATTTAAAGTCTGGGCTCAGTTGCGCTTGTAATAGAGCTAAGCCTTGTTCTGAGCGTGGCAAACAATACAATCCCGGTACTAAGCCTTCTACGTTATGGACAAACAGGCATAAATGTACTGCGGGTGACCAGTTCCACGCATTAAAAGGCGGGTTAGTGTTGGGTGATAACGCGGCTAATAGTCTAAAGAAAGTCTGCTGACTCATCGCTGCGGATTTGGCATTGAAATTTTGTGCGCTACGCCGTTGTCTAATAAGTTGACTTGCGGGAAGCGTGCATTGTGATTTAACAGCAATAGGGAGTTGTGCTTGACTATGGCTTTTGTGATGAGTATCTTTTTGTGCGGTTTGCGACACTTCATCAATAACCGGCCAGTGAAACACATGGTAAGCCTCTAAGGATTGAGCTTTACCCAGCCAAGATGAAGATTGTAGGCTGTTAATCAGTGATTCTCGTTCTAGCCCCGTGTCCATAGCACTATCATTGTAATGAATGCGACACAGAAGATCAGCTGTTTCGCCTTCCTTAGCGATAAAATGATCTTGATTATTTAAACCGAGTAAACAGCTAATGTCAGCATCAGAATAGTCACTTAACAGCTCGATTCGCCAACCTAATACACTGGCAGCATAACTTAATGATGCGAGTGCATGGCCAACATCTAACTGACAGTAACGAAAAGCACGTTCGCCATATTTCCATGCTTCACGCCAATGTATTGAGCTAAGTCCTATTAAGAGTGATTGTTGTACGTCTTCATTTTCAAATGTGCAGCGCTGTTCTAAATGGTGGTCGTGGCTTACATAATGATAGACACCTTGTGGTAATAAATCCGTCACGCCATTAATCAAATACACTTCAGTTGGATGCAAGTTGCCACTGGAAGGGTTGCAACGTAATGCCCAGCGGCTTGGGCCAAATGCTTTCCATGCCGATAACCCAAAAGCAAGTTCTAGTAATAAACCTACATTGTCTAAATTAAGGATTTCAGAGGGTATGTTAGAGGCTTGATCCAGTTCTGCCCAAGTTGTTGCTAGTTTTCTACCGGGTTTCGGTAAAGTATAAATAGGACAAGCATCGAAGCGACGAAAGGGATCGGGTTGCTCATCCCAATCCAAAGTTTCCGGGCCTTTGGCATAGCCTCCTTTCAAGCTATGTTTAGTGCGTTGATGATAGGCGGTGATGGTATTCATGATTATTCCTATTCGAGTACTAAGTCTTCAGCTAAACAGCCGATAGGTTGTCCAAGGTCTAAATTTTCAATCTTCATAATATTCTCCAAAATTGTAGTAAACCTTACAAAAAAATGCTGTGTTGTTATTAACCTGCCCTGAAATTAATTCTTTTTAAAACTTAAATGTTATTAAAAACAATGAATTAAATTGTTTTAATCAAAATGGCATGCAGGTTGCTAAATATTTTTACAAAAACAATGCCAAGAAACCTTGCAGGAGATTAATTATGATCACATTGACCGAAAATACTATTACCGCAGTTGGCCGATTTATATCCAGTTCTGAAAAACCCACAGCTGGACTAAGAATAGCCGTCACTGATGGAGGGTGTTGTTTGCAGTATGGCTTAAAGCTAGAAGAGACGCAAAAACTGGCGCGCCATCCTACCTCATGAAATACTTGGGACTCCTGTCGCCAAATATTCATTCACATACGGAGCGAATTATGGGAGCCCCAGTTCGTCCTGCGTCAAACTCAACTATGCACAAAACCCGCATAGTTAAGCCCTCCCAATGACTTGACGGCTGTCGGGATAAAATTTTAGCCTCCCTCGCGCGCTGCTAGCGCACTTCGGATTGGCAAATTCCCCTGTCGCCTACTGCGGACTAAAAATCATCACTCCGCTGCGCTCTGTTTCCCTGATTTTCAGCGAGTGTAGTGATGGAAGTATCAATAAATACCCCTGCGCTATTGTTTCCCGCGATTTCAGTGTTGTTTCTAGCTTACGCAAACCGCTATCTCGCGATAGCCAAAAGAATCAGAGAATTACATAGCCTTTATAATAAGACTCAAAGTTTTTTCGCCAAAAAACAAGTAGAAAGTCTACGCAAACGAATCCGTTTGATTATTGCCATGTAGCTTTTTGCGGTGATGGGTATTATCTGTTGTGTGCTCACTATGGGCTTGGTATTTTTTGGCCTGCAATTAATGGCGACTTATACCTTTCTTGTTGGTATGGTTTTAATTGTTTTATCTTTACTCATTTCCATGTGGGAGTTGATGATTTCAACTCAATCCCTGAATATTGAGTTGGAAAATATAGAAGGCTCCTGAGGTAACTCGCTAGATTATTATTTACTGGCTAAAGCAAAGTGTCTTCTCTATTATGCCTAAGCTAACACCTCTAATGTGCTTCATTCCAGTGCGATGCGCACTAAAATGAAGCAAAAATGATTGCTGGGGCATAGACTTATTGTGGCTCTAAGAGATTGGCATGCTTAATGCTTTAAAAAATATAAACTATCTTTGTAGGATACAAGCAATATGTCTAAAATCTGGGAAAATTATAAAATTGATGCTACTTATGATGAATTAATGCACTCAGGGATTCAGCCCCGACCGGTCGGTCATAGTCTATGTCAGTATTTAAATTCATTAAGCGAAGAAGATATCAAGCAACGTAAAACTGCAGCCGAACTCGCTATTTTGGAAATGGGTATTAGTTTCACAGTCTACAGTGATGAAGGGAATATCGACCGCGCTTGGCCATTCGACATCATTCCACGCATCATTGATACACAAGAATGGCATGCTATCGAAAAAGGCCTTAAGCAACGCTTAAAAGCACTCAATTGTTTTATCAGCGATGTTTATGACCAGCAATTGTTCATCAAAGATGGAAAGATGCCCAGTGAGATTATCAATAGCTCAAAAAACTTTCTCCCAGAATGCGTAGGCATGAAGCCACGGCATAATGTTTGGGCAAATATTTGCGGCAGTGATTTAGTGCGTGATGAGAATGGCACTATGTATGTATTGGAAGATAATTTACGCGTTCCATCTGGCGTTTCTTATATGCTAGAAAACCGCGTTATCACCAAACGTATATTCCCTGAGTTGCTGGAAAATATCAGTATTCTGCCTATTGATGATTACCCTGCTCAACTGCAAGACATGTTAAGCTCCATTGCCTCTGAGCAATCTAAGTCACCACAAATTGTTGTATTAACACCAGGTATCTACAATTCTGCTTACTTTGAGCATGCCTATTTAGCCAAACAAATGGGAGCTCAACTAGTAGAAGGCTCAGACCTGATCGTAGATGAAGATGAGTGCGTGTATATGCGTACTATTGAAGGCTTGCAAAAGGTAGATGTTATCTATCGACGCATTGATGATGATTTTCTTGATCCTGAAGTCTTCAACAAAGATTCCACATTAGGTGTGCCAGGATTGATGCGTGCATGGAAAGCGGGTAATGTCGCCTTGGCCAATGCTCCAGGTGCAGGCGTTGCGGATGATAAGGTCGTTTATGCTTATGTCCCTGAAATGATTCGCTATTATTTGAATGAAGAGCCTTTACTGCCTAATGTGCCTACTTACTTATGCTCTGATCCTGAGCAATTGGCCTATGTAGTAGAGCATCTCGCAGAATTGGTGGTAAAGCCAGCTAATGAATCCGGTGGCTATGGCATGCTCGTTGGTCCTCATGCGACAGCAAAAGAAGTCGCTGAATTTAAGAAATTAGTACAAAAAGATCCGCGTAATTATATTGCTCAACCAACCCTAAGCATTTCCACTTCGCCTACTTTATGCAAAGATAAGCTGGAGCCACGACATGTTGATTTACGCCCGTTTATCCTTCAAGGTGAAGACACTTTTGTCACCGCTGGCGGCCTAACCCGAGTCGCTCTAGTTAAAGGCTCGCTGATCGTGAATTCTTCTCAGGGCGGTGGTAGTAAAGATACTTGGATTATCAATCTGGAGGATAAATAATGTTATCTCGCTCAGCAGAACGCATTTACTGGCTAGCACGCTACTTAGAACGTACTGAAAATGCAGCGCGTCTTATCAGCGTGCATATGAACCTCCTTATGGATCTTCCTAAAGGTGTAGACATGGGCTGGCAACAGCTGATTCGCATCAATAGCAGTGAAGATTTATTCTTTAAACACTATAAGGTCGCCAACGAACGTAATGTCGCGAACTTTTTACTAGTTGATGAAAAAAATCCTATTTCTTTGTACTCATCACTGATCTATGCGCGTGAAAATATGCGTACAACACGCGAATTATTACCCGATGAAGCTTGGGAGCAAGTTAATGAAATGTACTTGTTCGTAAAGAGTAACCTGGACAGCGTAAATAATCGCCGTGGTCGAGTGATTTTCTTAAAAGAAATTATGGAAGGGTGCCAACATTTTACAGGTTTGCTATCTGGCTATATGAGTCATAATCATGCTTACCGCTTTATCCGGCTAGGGCGAAATATCGAACGCGCGGATATGAGCAGCCGAATTTTGGAATTAGCGATGTTGCTACTAGGGGATTCACGCAGTAGTGAGGACCGACAATATGAAAGCATTTTATGGCGTAATATTTTACAAACCTTAAACGCTTTGCTCATGTACCGTCAACAAGTCAGAAGCCGTGTAAAAGGTGACGATGTATTGAATTTTCTATTACGTGATATAGCATTGCCGCGAGCCATTGCTTGTTGTATTAGTGATATTGCCGGCACTATAGAAAAACTACCAAATAATGATGGCTTGCCTGAAAAAGTAGCCGAACTGCACAAATACGTACAGAGTATTGATACGGATAAAACCACTCAACGGCAACTACGTAAAATTTTGGATGATTTACAAAGCCGTCTAGGCAGCCTACATAACAATATTTCTGAAAACTGGTTTCTGGTCAGTGAAATAGCACCTTCACAAAGTCAAGAACAGACAGTCGAAGCAGGTTAAAACGACACTGGGTGATGTGCAAAAATATATAACACATCACCCAGTCATCTTAAATTACGCTATGCCTCCTTGCACATAAGTATTTCATTTTTAATATTACAGTTTAGCCGTTAATGGATGTGCCTTTTCTTTATCTAGCATAGGTAATTGCGCAAAAGCTTGTTTCAATGCATCTTCCCAACTATGACGCAAATCTAACATAAACGGGTCGTCATCTAGCAAGCAATAATACTCTTCCAAACTAAAACTATCCTTACGGTAAATCAATAACTCAACCGGTGCTCCCACGCCCGCATTACTTCGTATTGTAGAATCCATAGAAATTAAACAACAACGAGCGGCTTCATTAATATCAGTGTCCAGCGTTAAAAATCGATCCAGCACGGGCTTACCGTATTTAATTTCACCAATTTGCAGAAATGGCGTATGCGCTGACGTAGTAATGCTATTGCCTTCTGCATAAATCATATGTGCGGAATGTTCCTCGACACCAATCTGACCCGCGAGAATAAAAGACGCAGAGGCATCAAATGCACTTTGTCCCTTGGGGTTTTTATGTAGTTGCTGTTTTTCTAAGCTAACTTGCCCTAAATAGTGAGCGGCAGCCGACATACAGTCAACCGTATTTAGATTAATATCTGCGTCTTTTTCTTTATCTCTGTGCAGTTGTTCTAGCACCGCCTGAGTCGTCGCAAGATTACCCGCACTAAGCAATATCAGTTTACGGTCAGCATTAGTATCAAAAGCATGCATTTTTCCATAAGTACTGACATTATCTATTCCCGCATTGGTTCTGGAATCAGAAACCAACACTAAACCTTCATCAATGGAAGCAGCAATACAATAAGTCATAATTAATTCTGTTGTTAACTAAAAAAATAATGGGGCCATTATAGCAGGGTTGTAACACAAACTTAGTGTTGTCTAATCACATCTACCGCAACCGAAATCTGCTGCTGACTACTGCCAATGGCTAGCCCCTTTAATGGCGTGACATCGTTATAATCACGCCCCCAAGCTAAAGTAATATGCTGCTCACCAATCTTACAGTTATTCGTTGGATCAAAATCTAACCACCCATAATCAGGTTGATACACTGAAAACCAGGCATGAGAAGCATCACTGCCTGCTAATTTAATAGTGCCTTCTGGGGGTGTGGTCTCAAGATAGCCACTGACATAGCGCGCCGGTAAACCAAAGGCTCTAAAACAAGCAATCGCCAGATGAGCAAAATCCTGACACACGCCGCGCTTATGAGCCAGTACGGTTGCCAACGGCGTGGCAATTGTCGTAAAACTGGGATCATAACTAAAATTGCGATAAATACGTTGCGTTAAATCATTCGCCACCGCGTACACAGTTAGCCCGGGCTTAAAAGACTCTTGCGCATAGGCTTTAATATCGGCACTTGCCGCCGCGAGCTGAGAGTCCTGTGCATATATGGGTAACAAGGGTATTTCAGTTAGCACACTAGCTTGAGTTAATGCATTTTCCCAAGTGAGACTCATCTCAGGCATCATTGGCCCACGTGGCAGCACGTCAATCTCACTAGAGGCAACCACGATTAATTGATTATGCGGTTGTTGTAAGGAAAAGCTCGCCACACGATTAGCAAAATAATCCAATCGCTCATGATAACTTTGTGGAGCTGGGATTACCTGTATTGTGCTAGATAAGCAGCGCTGAGTAGGGCACTTACGTAATTGCAGTCGCGCTTCACTATGGCAGAGATTGACTGGCTGAGCGTAATTATATTTTGTGCTATGGGTAATCTTATATTTCACAGACTTTCTTCTTGTTCTATAGGTGAAAGCTGGTGCGCGACTTCAACATGATTAAAATAATGCTGAGCAATAATATCGGCAAACTCCCACAATAACTGCGTGATATGTTCCAGTAGAGCATCGAGTTTGGCATGTACACCACTCTCTTCATCATGGCAAAGCAAGGCATTAAAATCACATAATTGAATTTCGGTATGAATTTGCAGTATTAATCGTTGTTCTGGGCTGAGGCGATTTTTTCTATGCTCAGGCAAATCAGCAATAATTTCTTTTAACCGCTGTAATTGAAATAATAACGAATAAGGATGCGTTTTATCACCGAGCAATAATTCCAGCAATAAAGGCAAACTCACCACTGTTCGATAGCGGCGCTGATAAATACTTAAGCTATCGGTCACCAATAATACTTCTTCTAATATCAAGTGTAATTGTGCCGCGTTTTTTTTAGGTACAACGGTCGATCTCAATAGGGTCATAAGGCCTAAGGAACGCTCCAATTTCTTGCCTAATTGCAATAATAGCCAGCCTGACTCTCGAGTCATACTTTCGGCTGTCAACCCGCTAAAGGCCGCCATTTGTAAACTAATATATTTCAAAGGGCGGGTTAATTGTGTCGGAGACATGGTTAAATGCTGCATCTCCTGTTGCCAGTCACTGCGTATTGAGTCTATGCAGCGCCAAGTATCTTGTGACCATAAATCACGTATATTAAAGGCGGCATAAAAAAAAGCTTCAATATTACTAGCAATACTACCCGCTCGGTGCTGATCTCTTAATAAAGAAACGATTTCTTTATTCCTTTGCTCTGGGGACAAGGGTTTAGCGCTAATAAAACCAGGGTAAGTACCGGTTAAATGAGTGACGGCTTGCAATAAAACTTCTAAATTCTGATTGTTTTGCTCATCAGCATTGCTGCCTGTGGATTGTTTATCTAATATCGTATTCAATAAACGAATGCTAGCAAAGATACGTTCCATATGCCGCCCAACCCAAAATAAATTGTCCGCGGCTCGACTAGCTAAGGGCTCATAAATGGCGGGTAAGGGGTGGTGTTGACCGAGTGATGGTGTTGGCGAGGAGGATTTAATATTGCTTTGGCTCTGTGTCTGGCTTTGAACTTGATTCAAGTTTGGGCTAGAGACTGTATCTTGTACACCAGATTGTTCGGGGCAAAGCACCCAAGTATCTTTGCTGATGGCACCAAATTGATTAGATATGGCAAATTGATCTTTATTAGCCGCAACTCGCGTTAAACCGCCCGGCATTACTTGATAAGACTGATCGCTGGCCACGGAAAAACTACGCAAAATACAGTTACGCGGCTCAATGGCACCATTAATTAAAGTTGGTGCGGTGGAAAAATCGATATGTTCTTGGCCGACAAAAAGGTAGGGCTTTGCCTTGATTCTTGCAATCAACTCTTCGCGTTGAGCTAGGCTTAGTTGCGCACCATCGATTACCTTCTGAGTGCTACCACGAAAAATAGATTTAATACTTAGTTTGGATAGGTTAGCAATAACAAAATCACATTCCTTTTTCTGCCCACACCACCACGTGGCAGCAGAAGGCAGTTGCAACTCTTCGCCTAAAAAATGGCGCGATAAACTGGGCAAAAACCCGAGTAGTCCAGGGTTTTCTAAAATCCCACTACCCAAAGGGTTGGCCATACTGATATTACCTAAACGTACCGCTTGTAATAACCCTGCAACACCTAATTGTGAATTAGCATTGAGTTCTAAAGGATCACAAAAGCTATCATCCATACGGCGCAATAAGACATCAACTGGCTGTAATCCCTCTAAAGTACGTAAGCAAATTTTACCATCGCGCATGGTTAAATCTCCACCTTGCGCTAGCGTAAAACCCATCTGTGATGCAAGATAGGCATGCTCAAAATAGGTTTCGTTTAAAGCCCCAGGTGTGAGTACCACAATATGCGGATTATCTTTATTGTGCGGAGCCGATTGTGACAGTGTTTCTTGTAAGGTGGTAAAAAAACCGGCTAAGCGCTGCACCTGCATATCATGAAATAAATCCCCCATGACTCGCCCGACTACATTACGATTTTCTAAGCAATAACCCATACCAGAAGGGGCTTGTGAATGATCGCTAAGCACCCACATTTCACCTTTAGGGCCACGCACTAAGTTGGTTGCATAGAGAGTTAAGCGTGCGCTATCGGTTAGGCTTCCAACACAGGGCAGTAAAAATCCTTGATGTGCATAAATCAGTTCAGCAGGTAGCAAACCTTTTTTTAATAAAGTTTGCGCCCCATAGAGATCTTTGAGGATAAGATTAAGTAATTGGGCGCGTTGTTGCAGGCCTTGATCGATCGATTGCCATTCCGTCGCACTAATAAGCAGTGGCACGGAATCTAATTGCCACGGACGACTAAAATTTCCAGTATCACTGTAAACGGTATAGGTAACACCGTTTTCGCGCAGCAAACGCTGATTTTCTTTACGTCGATTTTCCAGCTCAACGCCGCCCATCGTTTTCAGTGAGTCCATAAAGTTCAGCCAATGTGGCTGAACTTTATTATCACTGCTGAGCATTTCGTCAATACGACCTAGGCGAGTCGCATAATGCTGACTCGCAAGGTTAAGAGGGGTACCGTGGAGCAAAGCGACTTCCTGTTAATAAGCGCGTAATACGCTTAGATTATTGAAAGCGCTTATCATAACGCAAATCTAAGGTGCAAGGATATTCCTCACTTGGCATCTCTGGTGCCGGCGTATAAATATGTGTATCCCCTCCATGAATAGCAAAACCCATGCCTTCATCTGCACTGGTATTACTCGTTTGTAATACCGGATTACGATCACTGCTGTTACCGCTTGGGCTGTGACCATAATCCCAGAAACGCGTGACACGTCGTGCTTCAGCCTCATAACTATTGACCGGAAAGGTATCATAGTGTCGCCCACCAGGGTGCGCAACATAATAAGTACAGCCTCCAACAGCAAGACCATTCCATGTATCGAATACATCAAATATCAAAGGTACATGGGGCTCAATGGTAGGATGCAAAGCTGAAGGCGGCTGCCATGCGCGATAACGAACACCGGCAACATATTCCCCTTTCCGTCCAGTACTGTTGAGCGGTAAACGGCGGCCATTACAGGCGATAATATAACGTCCTTCCGTAAAGCCAGAGACTTTCACTTGTACGCGTTCAACGGAAGAATCTACATAACGTGATGTCCCGCTGCTGCTCATTTCTTCACCTAGCACATGCCAAGGCTCAATACCAAAGCGTAATTCCAGCTTTATCCCTTCAACCATCGTGGTTCCGTACACGGGAAAACGAAATTCAAAAAATGGATCTAACCATTCCATTTTGAATGGAAAGCCACCACGCTGTAAGTCATTAACCACTTGCTGCAAATCTTGCTGCGCATAATGTGGTAATAAAAAGCGATCATGTAGCTCAGTACCCCAGCGAATTAAGTTATGCTCATAGGGTTTATGCCAAAACCAAGCAATTAAGGTACGCAGTAGCAAGTTCTGCACTAAAGCCATGCGCGGGTGCGGTGGCATTTCAAAGGCACGTAATTCTAAAATTCCCAAGCGTCCAGTGGCACTATCCGGCGAATACAGTTTATCAATACAAAACTCAGAGCGATGGGTATTACCGGTAATATCGGTTAATAAATGACGCAATAGACGATCAACCAGCCACGGTGCAGGGGTTTCACCTTTGGGCATTTGTTGAAAAGCGATTTCCAGTTCATACAGTTTTTCATCCCGGCCTTCATCGACGCGCGGCGCTTGACTGGTCGGCCCGATAAACATACCAGAAAACAAATAAGATAAGCCCGGATGATGCTGCCAATATGTAATCAGACTGCGCAGTAAATCAGGACGTCTAAGCAAAGGGCTATCACTCGGCGTTTCCCCGCCTAAAGTAATATGATTACCACCGCCGGTACCGCTGTGTCGGCCATCTAACATGAATTTTTCAGTACCCAACCGAATTTCACGCGCTTGATCATAAAGTATCGTCGTTTTATCGACTAGCTCCAACCAGCTGTGAGAGGGGTGGATATTGACTTCGATCACGCCCGGGTCGGGGGTAATCATCAGACGTTCAATACGATAATCGCGTGGCGGTTCATAGCCTTCGATAACCACCGGTGTTTTTAAAGTTTCAGCTGCGGCTTCAATGGCGGCAATAATTTCCAGATAATGCTCAAGCAAAGTAATCGGCGGCATAAAAATATACAAGCGACCTTCACGCACTTCAACAGATAAAGCGGTATGCGGCACTTTAACCAGTGGCGCATCAATATCATCACCTACGTCTTGCTGCTTAATTTCAGGATGCGGGTCTGGCTCAGCAATAAATTTACTGTAGCGACGCGTGACGGCACCATGATAATCTCCTAGTTCGGGTAAGTCCTCAAACAGACTTTGCGGCTCTTGAGGATCACGTTTGTCGGGTGCTACCCAAGGCAAACTATCCAAAGGCATACGCATACCCATAGGTGAATTGCCTGGAATCAAAAACATCTCACCACGGCGAAAATCCCAAGGCCCACTTTGCCAGCCCTTATTATCCCAATCCCATTGCAATGGTAAAGCATAGCCTACTGCTTGACCCATATCTTGGTTTAATAATGCTGCTAATGTACGTCGCTCAATACTGTCTTTTAGTTTGCTTTTAAGCGGGTCGACATTAGTTGGGACTTGTCCTTCCTGCCACAAATAATAAAACGGATCCTCATAGGCTGGTTTAATGTACCGCTCAGCAATATGTAAATGCTGACATAAGCGCTGCATAAATTGCTCTGCGTTTGCTGAGGTAAATTGATAATCCTTATGAATATCAGCTAATAAGGCCTCATCTTGCCAAACAGGCATTCCATCTTTACGCCAGAAACAACCATATTGCCAGCGTGGTAACGCCTCACCTGGGTACCATTTTCCTTGACCGTAATGCAATAGAGGCTTGCGCGCGAAAATTTTACTCAGCTTAAGAGTTAATTCATTCGCTAGCTTGCGTTTCTCTACACCATCAGCAGCAGTATTCCATTGTTCACCTTCCATATCATCGATTGAGACAAAAGTAGGCTCACCACCCATGGTTAATCGCACGTCATCTTCTTGGAACTGTGCATCAACCGCCCAACCTAAAGCATCAATTTCACGCCATTGTTTTTCAGTATAAGGCTTAGTTACGCGAGGGTCCTCATGAATACGCGTCACTGTATTACTGAATTCAAACTCAATTTCACACTTATCAGTTGCCCCCGTTACCGGTGCGGCACTAGCGTAGTCAGGGGTGCATGCTAAAGGAATGTGTCCTTCGCCCGCAAGTAAGCCTGAGGTAGGGTCAAGTCCTACCCAGCCAGCGCCAGGAATATAGACTTCAGTCCACGCATGTAAATCGGTAAAATCTTCTTCGGGTCCTGAAGGGCCATCTAAGGATTTTACATCGGAGGTTAACTGCACTAAATAGCCTGAAACAAAACGTGCTGCCAAGCCTAAATGGCGAAAAATTTGCACCAATAACCAAGCCGAATCGCGACAAGATCCACTGCGTTTTTGTAATGTCTCTTCACAGCTTTGGACGCCGACCTCCATGCGGATGTTATAGCTAATGTCCAGATATATTTGACTATTCACATGGACTAAAAAATCATTAATGCTACGTTCTTGACGATCGAAGTTTTTTAGCCAAGCGCGTAATAATTTACCTTTTTCGGTGATTTCCAAATACGGTCGTAGTTCTTTATTCGCTAATGCAGTGTATTTAAAGGGATAATTTTCAGCGTAACTTTCGACAAAAAAGTCAAAGGGATTAACCGTGGTCATCTCAGCGATGACTTCAACTTCTACGGTTAGTTGCTTCATTTTTTCAGGAAAAACCACGCGGGCAAGAATATTACCAAAAGGGTCTTGTTGCCAGTTAATAAAGTGATCTTCGGGCAAAATACGTAAGCTATAGCCTTTAATCGGTGTTCGACTATGTACCGCAGGACGCAAACGAAAAATATGCGGCGATAAGGAAACAGAGCGGTCAAATTTATACGTTGTTTTATGCTTAATGGCCACACGAATGGACATAATTTACCCCTAGTTAATAAACGTTATTAGATGCAAAGCAATTTTCAGGCCGAAATTGGGAGCGCCCATTGAATCCAATGGGCGCGTTAATTAATACACAATCAGCGCACCAAATTAAGGAGGTAACGCACCAGCATGGAAAATCAGTCGACAATGATTTGAGCTATGGGCGGTTCCCTTAAATAAGGATATAGCTTGCCTGATGGATAGATTGGGGAAGTTGGCTGTCGAAGTCCGTTTATATTTCACTTCCTGACTTATGGATACTATCAGGGTGAAGAATACTTATAGGATATGCTGACGCAGGAGGCGCATAGTTTGTAATTGATACGCTATAAATACCTTGTTTCGACAGCCTAGGCTGGAAGTCTTGTTTACATATTAAAACATTTGGCCAATATTTACTTATAACCTAGATAACAGCTCTGCTTTTTTTGTGCTGTATTCATTATCCGTTAATATGCCTTTTTGATTTAGATTAGCCAGTTTTTCAAGTGCAGCGAAAATATCAGCTTCCTCGCTTATATTTTGTATATTAACCGGATTTTGCTCAACAAAATTGGGGGTAGGTTGCTGAGATACCGGTTCGTTATCAATAGAAATGATAGGCAAGGTACTGACATCGACCAAACCAAATTGACTGGTGAAAGTAATAGAGCCACCCACTGACTGCTGCTGAGAAAAGCCACCAATTTGATGATCTAAGGTGTCATAAAGTGTGACATGCCCATTCGCGTCGATAGCCAAACGATGTATAGTTGCAAAATAAGCATAGCGTACGTTATTTTGCGCGCCGGTACTGTTAGGGAATTGCAGGCCTGCAGGCCACCAGTTACCAGAGCTACCTGCTGGAGGGGGAACAAATAAACTGACCGGTCCGACAGGGCCGGAACCATTTTGCTGCTGACTGCCGCCACTGTAATTATTTTGTTGCTGATTGCCCTGGCTTTGTGACTGAAAACTACCGGTCTGAATAAGCCCCGGTTGATTGGCGATAAGATTAGCCAGTTCTTGGCATAATCCGCCCACGCTGTTTTTTAAAGAATTATTGAACATATCGCCGAGCATAATCATGCCGCCGCGCATCCATTGGCCGGAGCCGCCGAATTCAGGATGGCTAAATTGGGCCATAGAGCCGTTGCCGTTGATAACAGATTGCAACATGCTGAATACTGCATCAGGGCTAAAGTTATAGCGTTGTGCAATTTCGTTGATTATTTCTTGGCCTTCGGGGGTAAGCTGGTTCATGAGAAACGTCCGTTAAATTTAATAGGGTAATTCTAAAGCATAAGCCTACTGAAGTGATGTAGTAACATAGCGATTGAATATTTCTTGCCACTTTTATGGTGCCAAATTCTTGTTAATATTGCTGATTCATTGACTGCTTTAAAGTAGCAGTATATTGCTCAAAAGCGGCTTAGGTGTTTTTAGATATAAAAATACCTGAGAAATAGTGGTATTAGCTTGTAATCAAGAAGGGAAAGAGGAATGAATGATAGGTTAAATTGGAACGCTATTGCAAGCAATGCTTTTTTAACTTTGAAAGCTGTACGCTCGCAATGTTTTTTTGCGCTTTGTGCTCTTCTCGGTTAGGTCGTTTGCTCGCTTTACTCATGATTTCTGTTGATGGTAATATTAAACTTAATATTATGGGAAAGCATTATATAGCAAGTATAAGGTGGCTTTTTATGGGGGATATTTAGTCGCCCTTTGCCTGTTGAAGAAATAAGTACATTATTTTGCTAGAGAATGTTCGTAATGACTGAAGCCATCGCAGTAGCGTTGGCATTTTCTGCTTATATTTAACATATCAGGACTTATTACTTTATGACAACGATTTATGCAGGCTGCGATTTAACGTATTCAGTGACTAAGCCAACGAGCTTTCTGTTTAATATAGCCGCGGCTCGAACTAGGCATCAAACTATTATAGAAGAGACTTTGCAGTTAAACCCTAATATTCAATGCGAAGCTAGCAGATTGGGCAATGAAGCTATACAAGTGCATCGCTTGACTGTTGAGCCCTGCGATCTGCAGCTTCAATACTTTGCAACGGTGCATTTATCTCCTGAAATTTATGACACGTCTGGGATTATCGAGACAGACTACTCTCAATTGCCCAACGAAGTATTAACTTACCTCAACCCTAGTCGGTATTGTGAATCTGACCGTTTGACCCATTTTGCCTTGTCTACGTTTGGCAATACCGAGCCTGGATATTTAAGGGTTACTGCGATTTGTGACTGGATCAACAACAATCTCCACTACCAGCCCGGGAGTAGTGGTGAAAGTACTAGCGCCTGCGATGTATTGGTGCAGCGCGAAGGGGTTTGCCGAGATTATGCGCACCTAGCCATCGCCCTGTGTCGGGCTTTATGTATTCCCGCGCGTTATATTTCAGGATATGCTGTCGCTTTACAGCCGCCTGATTTCCATGGATTTTTTGAAGCCTATCTGGGGTTTCGCTGGTATTTGTTTGATGCGACACGTATGGCACCAGTTGAAGGGTTTGTCCGTATTGGTACTGGTCGAGATGCGGCCGATGCCTCATTTGCAACTATCATCGGAGAGGCAGTGCTTACCAGTATGGCGGTCTGGGCTGAACAAACAGAGCCGAACCAAACATTCAATAACTTTGTATTACCATCGGCAGTCTCCACGACTAATTAACCTTGTAACGCATTTTAAACCGACCTATTACTGTGCAGCTCCTCTTTAATTGCACCAAAATGCAGCCTTCCATCCTTTTTTATCTTGTTTTACACAGTAAATAGCCTGATTTAAAAGGCTGGCTTACTATTTGCTTTCTAATATTAATGTCGATATCCATTTATCCTATTTTTAAAGGAAAGAATAAGCCATGACTGAACCTTCTAAAATATCTTTATCCTTTGCCAACAAGGAAACTGCCTGTGAATTGCCGATACTATCTGGCACACTGGGCCCCGATACCATTGACATTAGAACGCTATACAAACAGACCGGCATGTTTACCTATGATCCCGGTTTTACTTCGACAGCGAGCTGTAGCTCAACAATTACCTTTATTGATGGTGATAAAGGTGTATTACTTTACCGCGGTTATCCCATTGAGCAATTAGCAGAAAGGTGTGACTTTTTAGAAACCTGTTATTTATTACTCAATAGCGAACTACCTAATGGTAAAGAAATGCGCCAATTCGTGCATGATATTACCCATCACACCTTGGTACATGATCAACTCACTAATTTTTTCAATGGTTTTCGTCGTGACGCACATCCGATGGCGATCTTAGTTGGCGTAGTCGGTGCGATGTCGGCTTTTTATCATAATAGTCTAGATGTTAAAGACCCAGAATTTCGAAAATTATCCGCTATTCGCTTGATAGCTAAAATGCCGACTATTGTCACCATGTGTCATAAGTACAGTACCGGCATGCCATTTATGTACCCTAAAAATAGCTTGAGCTATAGTGATAACTTTCTGCGCATGCTACACGGTACGCCCTGTGATGACTACTTGCCCAACCCCGTCTTATCCCGCGCATTAGATAGAATTCTGGTTTTACATGCCGATCACGAGCAAAATGCCTCAACCTCCACGGTTAGATTGGCTGGCTCTAGTGGTGCTAATCCGTATGCTTGTGTAGCTGCTGGAATTGCCTGCTTATGGGGGTCTGCTCATGGTGGCGCCAATGAAGCCGTATTAGTTATGCTGGAAGAAATTGGAGATGTCGCTAATATCGAGCATTTTATCGAAAAAGCTAAAGATAAAAATGACCCCTTTAAGTTGATGGGTTTTGGTCATAGAGTGTATAAAAACTTTGATCCAAGAGCAACTTTGATGCGTCAAACCTGCCATGAAGTACTGAATGAGCTTGGCTTACACGATGATAAGTTATTTAAACTGGCCATGCAGTTAGAAAAAATTGCCTTAGAAGATGAGTACTTTATAGCTAAAAAACTCTACCCTAATGTCGATTTTTATTCAGGTATTGTGCTGCGCGCACTAGGTATTCCAACTGATATGTTTACAGCGATTTTCGCTATGGCTAGAACGGTCGGCTGGATTGCACAATGGGATGAAATGATTACCGATCCAGAACAAAAAATAGGTCGTCCAAGACAGGTTTATAAGGGGTCACCGGTGCGTGATGTAACGCCTATCTCTTCTCGCTAATAGAGTATAGGCAACCTATACAAGTCGAAAAGTCTTTTCCTGTGGGAGAAGGGTGGAGGTGAAATAGATAAAGCTTTGATTTTATTATCCTCACCAGTCCAGTCTTCTTCATCAGGAGAGGGAGCTATATTAAGAGTTACTCAAGCATTAAATATCGAATTGAAAACATAGAAGGAACATAATATGACGAATTGGATGATTTTTACTGACCTAGATAATACCTTGCTCGATCATCATACTTATAGTTTTGAGCAAGCTTTACCTGCGCTGGAGAAAATCAGGCAACTCGCTATACCTTTGATTATTAACTCCAGTAAAACCTATGCTGAGATAAAAAATCTGCGCCAACAATTGCGTAATAACTGGGCGTTTGCAGTAGAAAATGGTGCCGCGGTTTTTTTGCCCCAAGGTAATTTATCTGGATATGATAATACGATGGAGCAAATTATCTTAGGTGCACCGCGCGATACTATTCTAAAAGTCCTTAATCATTTGCGTGCGCAACATAAATTTTGTTACAAAGGCTTTGCTGATTACAGTGTTTCTGAGTTAATGCAGGAGACGGGACTGTCTGAAGTGCAGGCAGAACAAGCAAAACAACGCTTAGCCAGCGAACCCATCAAGTGGATGGATAGCCAAGAAAATTTGCTCATTTTTGAACAGGCGTTAAAAACTCAAGGTTTACAACTTGTCCAAGGAGGGCGTTTTTTACATGTTATGGGGCAAAATGATAAAGGTTTAGCGATGGCTTGGATAGTGAACAAGTTTAAGTCACAACAAGCCATACATACTATAGCCTTAGGTGATAGCCAGAATGATTACAATATGCTCGAACAGGCAGATTATTCGGCTGTTATACGTAAATTAGATGGTAGTCATCTACAGCTCAACAAAAGTGCTGATCAGGTAATTTATACGCAATCTACTGCACCGATGGGGTGGCAAGAGGCGATAGGTCAGCTATTTTCTCAATTAAATATAGGAGAGGGGAATGAGTGATTTTTTTCAGAATGGCACAATTACTACACTGCATAGATTGAATAAAGACCGTGTTTCTGGCATGGAAGCGGAATTACAGGCGTTTGCTAAACAACGGCCAATGGGCTTAGTATTGCCGTCTTTATTTTCTGAACTTGAAGGGCCTGCACTTAAAGACATTATTGATGTTATTGCTCAAGTACCTTATTTGAATGAAGTGATTGTCGGACTTGATAGAGCCAGTGCAAATGAGTTTGCTTATGCGAAAGAGTTTTTCAGTGGGCTGCCACAACATCATCGGGTTTTATGGAATGAAGGGCCTAGGTTACAAGCCTTACACGGGTTATTAGTTGATAAAGGAATTGCGCCTAAAGAGTTAGGTAAAGGGCGTAATGTTTGGTATTGCTATGGTTATGCCATTGCCTCAGGTCGCTCTGAGGCGGTTGCCTTACATGACTGTGATATTTTGACTTATGATCGTGCCTTACTCGCTAGTTTGTTTTATCCAGTAGCTAACCCTGCGTTTAACTTTGAGTTTTGTAAGGGCTATTATTACCGCATGGCCGATCAGAAAATTAATGGCCGCGTATGTCGTTTGCTCGTTACACCTTTATTAAGAGCGCTTAAAAAACTTTTAGGGCCGATAGAGTATTTGGAGTATTTAGATAGTTTTCGTTATGCGCTTTCGGGTGAGTTTGCAACCCGCTTGGATACGATTAAGGAAATTCGTATTCCCAGTGACTGGGGATTAGAGATTGGTGTGTTATCTGAAATGTATCGCAACCAGTCGCGTAAACATATTTGTCAGGTAGAGATTGCTGATGCTTATGATCATAAGCATCAAGATTTATCTCCAGACAATGTTGAGGCGGGATTATCTAAAATGAGTATTGATATTGCTCAAGCAATTTTCCGTAAATTAGCGACTGAGGGAGAAATCCTGAGTAAAGAGACATTTAGAACGCTAAAAGCCACTTATTACCGCGAAGCACTGGATGCCGTTGAGTCCTATTACAGTGATGCTTGTATCAACGGTTTAAGCTACGACCGACATCAGGAAGAAAAAACGGTGGAGTTATTTGCGAGTTGTATCTTACAGGCAGGCGATAGTTTCCTAGAAAATCCGAGCGAAACACCGTTTATACCGAGTTGGAATCGTGTTGTTAGCGCCGTCCCCGATATTTTAGAGCGTTTGCATGAAGCGGTAGAAAAAGATAATGCTTAATATTCGGCATCTTTCACTTCCCAATTGATACTTTTATGCTTTTTGACTTGGGAGCGCGGGCAGCTCGCCTGCGTATGCTTAATAAGAGCGGGCAGGCTGTACGCGCTCCCAGTACTTCAAAATAGAAAAGTGTAAATTACTTTATGGGTAATATGGAGGGTGCCTAATATTGCTTCTATATTAATTACATAAGAGGTTTATTTATGTCCGATACGACTGAACTAGCGCATTGGTTTACACAAAATGCAGAAGCTCGCCTCACTCTTCTTTATGGCTCGGAGCGAGTAAACCTGTTGATGGAACGCTTAATTAACCGGTTGCAACAGGAGTCAATTAAATCTGAAATAAGCGCTAGCGAATCACATTGGAGTGAGCAGGATATTATCCTCATTACTTATGGCGATAGTATTCAGCAACCCGATGAAGTGCCATTGCAAACCTTGCATGAATTTCTGTC
>ENA-ORXI01000867-ORXI01000867.1-sediment-metagenome-genome-assembly--contig:-NODE-867-length-24737-cov-10.771046_pt1 | contig 24737 bp, 14 predicted proteins | sample MGYA00237861_ERZ511468 | MGnify/ENA primary metagenome ERZ511468 (study PRJEB26299, sample SAMN06266213) | sediment metagenome | isolation source: Hudson Canyon methane seep mesocosm | place...
GGTATTACCCTTTATCCAGAGCATGGTGCGGATATGAAGTCACTATTGAATAATGCGGATAAGGCAATGTATCAGGCTAAGCGAGATGGACATAACAATTATGTCATTGCAGAAGTGAATTAACATGAAACGCATACGCATCTAGTGAATTAATAGTTGTGATAATTTAATCTAACCGTCCGCTGAGGGTCGGGAGCTGCCAAATTACATCTAGTCCAGATATATGAAAGTGCTAGATTAAATCTCTCGGTAATCAGCCCGACAGTTTTTTTAGGGCATCAATACCAAGCCTAACTTGTATGTCTTTTACTTCCATGACTGTAATCGCTGGCCTAGGGTGGTGCAAGTAGAAAAACAAGTTGAACAAGGTAGCTTAAGTTTAATACCAAAAGTTTGAAAAATCCATTATTGTAAATTGCGGGCTCTATACATGTAACCTGTTGATTTTACTTGATAAAAAGTACCCCCTTTGCTATAATGCAAGTGAGAAATAAAACTAGACAACAATATTTTTATGTTGTACTTTTTATATGTGCTTTAATAATAAAGCACCAGCCAAGAGATGCGACAACACCTCAAGGCTGATTAATCAAAATCTTTATAAGGTAAAGACAATGACTAAGCAAATTATAACACCACAGATCTATGCATCAGTACTAGCCGATTACAATAACGGCCGAATGCACGGTAAATGGATTGATGCTAACCAACCCGCCGAAGCAATCTGGCAAGAAATCAATCAACTCTATATTACTAGTTGCGATCCAAATGTAACCGCAACAGTCTGCCAGGATTGCGGGCATATTCATTTATACGAACACAGCACCTGCAGTGAATGTGAATCAAGTAATATAAAAATAGTACCTTCTGCCGAAGAGTACGCAATACACGATTACCAGGGGTTTGGTTCTTTTGATGTTTCAGAATACTCAAGCATCGAAGAGCTGGCACAGATGGCCGAAATCATCACTAGTGTAGATAATGAGGACAGTGAGTACGCGATTAGCTTCCTAGCAGGCCTACACGACGATTTAGACACCATCCAAGCTGCGATTAAGGATGTAGAGATATTCCATGGTTCACGTGCTGACTATGCTCAAGAAGTAACAGAATGTTGTTATGACGTACCTAAGAATCTAATCTACTATGTTAATTACGATGCTATGGGCCGAGATATGGAGATTAATGGCGAGATAAACGAAGTTGGCCATGATGTCTATATAACCAATGCTCAAGAGTTTTGACCGCCAGCAAAAGAGGCTGTAAGCACTAGATGTACAGGATTGCACATCTAGTGCATTTTTGAGCTGGATAATAATCATAGAGAGATAAACTATGACACCAGCGCAAGCAATCAAAATTGCTCAAGAATACGGCTAGGCATTTTTTCTCGTACCGGATGACGTCTCGCAAACCGTGATTAGTAATCGGTTGAACTAGGCAGAGAGGCGCGCAGGAATAAAGTTTTCTTTGTTTTATACGCTATTGATGAGGCAGTAGGATTTATCGACTAGTCGGTATGTTCGGATTACATCCTAATTGATATGTAAAAAGTAGCACTTAATTGACTGGTTGTACGTTTTGCCAGATTTATCGCCAAAGTCCACACAACAGTTCCACACTAAAAATAAAAATGCACAACAATCTCTATCTATATCAGTGTGTTGTCGATGTTTGTTCGTCTATTGCCCATGCAAACGAATAGTACTTTTATCTGTCTCATAGTGTCTTGCTTATCCTATTTTATTTCATTCGATTTCAACATGTTTGCTATGACTGATTTTAGCTATCAATATTTTAGAAGGATACTCTAAATATTTGAGCAAATTATACCAGTCAATTACAAATAAAAAACGATCATAAATTTAAGTTAAATAGTAAAAATAGCCGAGAATCTATAAGTAAAGCCTGTCGGATAAAATTAAAAACCAGCCAAAATGTGGCTTGTAGGGCATCCGTAGTAATGGTGATGTTACGAGGGTATTTCTATCGGATGCGTCTAATCAACCTAGGATGTTGTTATAACGAGTGATAAATTTTAGCCTTCTTGATAAAAGACATAGTCACTATTATCTGATTTTTTTGCTTGATACATTGCTGTGTCCGCATAACTAATCAAGCGCTCAGCATATTTACTATGCTCGGGATAAAGGCTGACTCCAATACTTGATGAAACAGATAAATGATGTCCACCTACTTCCATCGGTTTTGCTATTGCTTGTTGAATTTTAACTACGGTAGCAGATAGGTCATCTCTATTCTCTGCATTGGTCAGAACGATAATAAATTCATCACCACCGAGCCTTGATATCGTATCGCCAGAGCGCAGTGTGGCTACCAGTCTTTTGGAAATATTCTGCAGTAGTATATCTCCTACATGATGACCATAATTATCGTTAACCGGTTTGAAATCATCTAAATCAACAAATAAAATAGCAACAGACTCTTTATTTCTATCAGCATTTGCAAAGCTTAGTGACATAAGGTCATACAGTGTATTCCTATTTGGTAAACCGGTTAACACATCATGAGTTGCCAAATATTTTAAACGTTCCTCATCAGCTTTCCACTGTGAAATATTGGTAAACATTGCCATGTAATGGCTTACCTGACCAGCATCATTTAGTAATGTTGAGATAGACATCCATTGCGGAAAAATTTCGCCGTTCTTACGTTTGTCCCATATCTCGCCTTGCCAACTGCCTTGAGAGTTAATCTCTTGCCACATTTTTTCATAAAATACGTCGTCATGACGTCCAGATGCCAATAAATTAGGTGTTTCACCTATGACATCATCTGGTAGGTAGCCAGTAATTTCGGAGAAGGCCTTATTGACCATAATAATACTATTACTCTTATCCGTGACGATAATACCTTCCTTATTATTATCAAAGAGTTTGTTGATGAGTTCTAACTGTTGTTCTGCATGGCTTTGTTTTACACTAGCCATTAAATCACGCATCAATAAAGAAGTATCGATTGGTTTGATAATGTATTTATCAACACCAATACGAATGGCATCAATTAGATAATCAGTTTGTTCAAAAGCCGTCGTAATTAAAATGGGAGTGGAAGGGGATTGTTCTTTTATCTTAGATGCCAGCATCAACCCATTCATGCGAGGCATTTTTATATCGGTGATGACAATATCAACTGATTGTTCTAAAAACTTCGACCAACCATCTTGACCGTCATCAGCCAGAATTAACGTACCAATACGACGCCTTAAAAACTGGGCAAGCTCGGTACGAATACTTTCATCATCTTCAACATACAGTACGGTGAGTGACTTCAAGTATTTCTGTATATTGGATTGAATAATCTTATTCATCAGAGCGACTTGCTAGTTCAGTGATGACTGAGAATTTTGCACCATGACCGGCATTCTCTGCTTTAATTTCTCCACCCATATTACGTTGGATAATCATTTGCGACATATACAAGCCAACACCTGTTCCCATTTCTTTTGTTGAAAAGTAAGGATCAAATACTTTTTCCAGAATGTCATGCTTTATGCCTCCACCATTATCAACAACAGTCACATAACCTTTATTATCTTTTTTATAAATAGTAATGGTTATTTTTCCTTGACTTACATTGTTAGCCATAATGGCTTCTTTAGCATTGGAAATCAAGTTAAGCAATACTTGAGCATATTCATTCGGATAGCCATCAATATGGACATCTTGTAGGTGATTAACTGTGACTTTAATGCTTGTTGCCGCCAGATTAGGATCGATTAATGACATAACATGTTTGACTTGATCATTAGCTGAAAAAATGGTGCGCTCTTTTTCAGGAGAAAAGAAATCTTTGAAGTCATTGATAGTTGTAGACATGGCCTGCACTATTTGATTTCCTTTAGAAACAGATTTAGCCAAATAATCATCTGTTAATTCACCATAATCAGATGCATCTTCAATATTGGTAAGAACCAATCCTAAGGCATTTAGCGGCTGCCGCCACTGATGAGCAATATTACCTATCATTTCCCCCATAGCTGCTAATCTTGATTGCTGAATAAGCAGTATATCTTTGTCACGATTATGTCGTATTTCATCAGAAATTCGTTGTTCTAATGTTTCATTCAGCTCTCGTAATTCATTTTTTGTTTGTCTTGTATCTTGCAGAAGTTGAGCATTTTCGAGAGAAATTGCTGCCTGAGCAGTAATTAATTCGGTCATTTTGTTTATTTCTTCCGTAAAAATCCCTTCTGACAAACGATTTTCAATATACAGAACACCGATCAATACTTTTTGCTTGATGACGGGGACACACATGATGGAACGTAATTGTAGCTCCTTTACCATTTTATCTTCGGTAAAAGCGCCTAACGCTTCTGCATTTGAAAGTAGTACTTTTTCTTGTGTTCTGAATACATAGTTCACAATGGCAAGACAAATTTCTTCTTTTTTGCTTATAGGCCTTTCGAGTGTCTTAACTGTGCTTTCATTAACATTGGACTGTTTTTTTATATGACTCTCTACTAGGCTAGTCAAATGACCTTGTTTTTTGCTTATGAAGTAACCATGTTGTGCGCCTGATAACTCGATGATGACCGTCATGATTTTATGAAGCAACTGTTCCAGAACAGTTTCGGCTGAAATGGCTAATGCTGATTTCATTAGGTAAGTCACATCAAGATCTGGCAAGGTTAAAGATGGTATAGAAGGTGGAATGACAGACTTTTGGTAATCCGTGTTTCTACTAGGCATAAACTCAGGGGAATGCTCAGATAGAAGGTGTAATTTTTGTGTAGCATGACACTCTATGTAGCATAATCTAGCCTGCTGGATAGCTTTGCGGGTTTGAATCGTATCTGTACCTTTAAACTGTTCTGCTAGCGATTCATATAAATGTCCCTTCAAGAGGACATAATCTTGCTCTGATGCAATGATAATTGCCTGATTGATTTTGCTTATAGTTGACTCTTTACTGCCGGTCACAGATTCAATTTCTGCTTCAAGATAAGCTATATAAGGATGTAATAAAGGGCCTAGCTTGGCCCATATATGTAGTTGCTTTAATATTGGAGCAATAGTTTTTAATGTTTGAGTAATATCTGAATGTTTATTTTGTTTATGTAACTGCAGGGCATTGATAGCCGAGAAAACAAACCATTGACGTTTGAGAACATTGTCGGTGAGGCCGGTTAAATAGTCTTCAACTCGCTTCAAACTAATTGATGCTTGTTCATACTGACCTAAATATGTCTGAGCAATACCGAGTAGTACAAAGTAGCTCCCAGCTGAAGCAATATGATTATCTTGTTGCCATTTTTCTAGTTTAGCGGTCATATCTTCGGGAGTAATGCCATGTTGCATCGGTTTTACCCAACCATTAATAACCGCTTCGGCTAATCCGACTGAAAATGATAATTGGTTTTTATTTGAAAATTGCAGGCACTCGTCGGCATAATCTTCGATAGATTTCAGGTTGTGGCCTTGCACCTGTAAATTCCACATCAATGGCCCATAGTTCAGGCCAGCATTATAGAGATCACCACAGTTTTTACCGCTTTGAATGCCTTTAAGACAGTATTGAACAATTTCTAAGGGCGTGCTGCGAGAGTGCATATTACACCAAACAATCCCGTTAATTCCGCGTGTTGCACCAAACGTATTGGGGTGTCTTTCACATAATTCGTGAGCAAGATCCTGATAACGAAACGCTTGTTCAAACTGTTGTTGCTCTCCAAGATTTAAGCCCATAATCGAGAAGGAATAGATAACTGATTCGTCCATGCCTCCTTCAAGACAGTTTTGAGTTGACTGTGCAGCTGAAAGGTAGAGCTGGGGTACCATGCCTGACATATATAAATCTGGAATCAACTCACTATAAAAAGCCAATTCAATCTTACTTTTTCGTTCTTCTGTGAACGGCATTTTCATTATGGATTGCCAAATGTCTTGATGGCTAGCAATATCTGACATTAAGCCTTGCATACGATGTTGGGCAACATCATCTTCATACGGAATGGCTTTATCGAAGTATTTAAGTCCACGGTTAGCCGTCTCAATTGCACTTTGAAAAGCCCCGATGGATGATAATGATGTCGTTTGTCCCGCCAAAGCTTCAGCTTTATCCAAGTCAGTTTGTGCATTTTTAATTAATACATTTATCTGAGCTTCAGATGCTTCGTAATGACCACACATCAATTCAGTTTTGGCTACTTTCTGGAAAATATTGTATGTCAGATTATAGTTACTGTGCCAACATTCAACGGGTAACATTTTTTGTGCCTTATGGAAAAAGTCATTGGCTGCCTCTGTAGCTAATGCCCATAATGCTTTAGTTCCCGCATGATAGTTGATTTCTGCCATCAACCACTGAGTATCTTTGTCAACATTGTCATGAAGTCCTTGATTAAGATGGCTTGCAATAGTAAATACCTGATCTTGTTTTTCTAGATCAATGTCTTTCGGGATGACATTAAGCAGTTTATGTCCTATCTTCCAGTGATAATCTCGGCGAGAATTTGTCGGTATTGTTCTGAGAACAGCTTCTTGCACGCGATCATGTACAAATTGCAGATCGGTCTTGTTTTCAAGCAAAACACCTAGGTTGAGCACCGGTTTAATGATGTCAAACAATGCGGGTAGTTCAATATCTAGGATTAATGCAAGTTCATCTGGCTTGATACGATTACCTATGCACGCAGCATATTTAATAACTCTCGTTGTATCTTTTGGAAGTGTACTCAACTTAGCTGAGAATAAATCTACAATAGTAGTCGGCATATTTGATTGGCGTATATTATCGATATCCCAGCGCCACTGATGTGAATCATCCAGATGTAATAGATTCTCGTTATACAGATAAGCCAAGCTTTCACTAACAAATAGAGGATTCCCTCCTGTTAGTTCAATAATGAATTTAGCTAGGCTAGCAATGGATTTTTCTTCGTCATCGAGAATATATGCCACCATTTCACGGCAATACTTTGGTGACAGTTCTTCAATTCGTAATTCGTTGATGGGAACGTCATGTTCCTGAATAGTTTGTAATAATTTGATTAAAGGGTGACTTGAATCGACTTCATTATGACGGTATGCGCCCATGAAAAATATGAATGGGTAGTCTTGGGGATTGGCAAAGACAAACTGCAAAAAATCAAATGTTGCAATATCACACCACTGCAAATCATCTATAAACAGTATTAAAGGATTTTCAGCGCTGGCAAGGACAGACAAAAACTTACCCAACTCATTGTTAAAACGGTTTCTTGCTTCAACAGGCGGTAACTCTGGCACATCGGGTTGTGGCCCTATGATATATTCAAGCTCTGGAACAACATCAATTATAATCTTGGCATGATCACCTGAGACAGAGCTTATTATTTGCTTCCATTGTTGTAATTGCTCATCACTTTCAGTTAAAAAAGTACGCATCAAGTTGCGAAGCGCTTGGATGAGAGAGCTGTATGGAATGTTTTTTTGATATTGGTCAAATTTGCCTGATGTGAAATAACCTCGATGCTCAACAAGTGGCTTTTGTAACTCTTGAATGAGTCGTGTTTTACCTATGCCGGATAAACCGGAGATAAAGACTGAACGAAATTCGCCTTGCGTAACTTTGTTATATTCGTCGAGTACAAGCTGTGCTTCCTTCTTTCTACCGACCATCTTAGAAATGAATGTCACTCTTCGACTGTAATCAGATAGACCAAGATAAAAGCTATCGATTTCACCACGCTGTAAAAATTGCGCCTGACATTTTTCTAGATCTGCGAGTAAACCGGAAGCGCTTTGATAACGTTTTTCTGGTTCTTTAAGCAATAATTTAGCGATGATGAGACTTATTTGCTGTGGAATAGCAGGCCGAATGGTGTTGAGAAACTCTGGTTCTTCTGCCAAATGAGAATGGATAAGTGCTAAAGGATCAGTGGAAAAAAATGGTAATTTATTGAGTAATAATTCATAGAAAACAATACCTAAAGAATACAAGTCTGATGAAAATCCTACTCTATGATTGATGCGGCCAGTTTGTTCAGGAGAAGTGTAAGCTAAAGTACCTCTGACAAAACCTGCATCATAAATGAAGTGACTGACATCTCGAATATCAAGAGGGGTGATAAAATCGGTTAGATATAGCTTATGCAGGTCATTCTGCACAAGAATATTATGTGGTTTAATACCGCCATGGATAATGCCGTTTTCATGCACAATCCTTATAATATCAGCCAACTCACAGGCAAAGGTCATAAAATTAGTTATTGTAATCGAGTTATGACTAAACCACTTATCAAGTGTTTCTCCCCGCCGTTGAGAATGGACTAAAAAGTGTTGCTCAGCTTCTGCTTCTAGCCGTAACGGTGTAATAGTACGAGGATCCTGCAGTATTCTTAATCGTTCGACTTTTTGTTCTAGATAACGTAGCTGTTCATCAGCACCGATCTGGAGTTTAAGCAACTTGAGCGTTAATGGTGTATCAGGCTGTTGAACTTGATAGCCTGAATATACAACAGCCTGAAGACTGCGGCCTATTTCTTCCGTAAGTACGTAATTTTTCAATTCGGACATCAGATGTACCCATTAGTCATATGGAAAATATCACACCAAAAATATTTGCGTTCTGATTTAATACTAACGCCGTTATAGAGGGAAATACCAGCTTTATTAAGAAGAAAAATTTAATAAGTAAGTTAGTAGGCTTAAGTCAAATTTAACGTGTTAAATTATACTTTTAGAGTCAAAGGGTAAACAGTGACAGTTAAATCATATATTGCCCATGAAAACGAATAGCACTTTTATCTGTTTAAGGCCTTACTTTATCTCTGTGAGTAGTTGTTCAATCATCGATTCAGCCTGACCTAAATATCCTCCACCAAATAAATTAAGGTGGTTAATAATATGATAGAGATTATAAAGTGTTTTTCGAGTTTTATAACCCGAGTCTAATGGGTATTCTGCTTGATATGCTGAAAAGAAATCACCGCCAAAGCCACCAAATAATTCAGTCATAGCAATGTCTGCTTCACGGTCGCCATAATAGCAAGCGGGATCAAATATGACAGGGTTTCCTTGTGAATCAGCACCAGCATTTCCTCCCCATAAATCGCCATGCAATAGTGCTGGCGTAGGTGTGTATCCTGCAAAGAAAACGTGGAGATTTTCTAACAGTTGTTGCCCCTTACTTTGTAAATGGCCATTAAAACCATTTCTAGCTGCAAATTTTAGCTGTGCACCTAGACGATGATGTTGCCAGAAAGTGGACCAATCATGTTCTCTATCATTATGCTGAGCTGTGCTGCCAATTGTATTGTTAATATCCCAGCCAAAGTAGGCTTGAGTATGATTGTGTAACTGGGCTAATTGACGACCTAATAATTTAGCTGAATTACCTCGTAAACTACCGAGTTCAATGTATTCCAAAACTATATAACTATGGCCATCACCTTGGCCGACACAAATAACTTCAGGAATGCGAACACAGTCTAGAGCACGCATTTCTTCTAGGCCATGCGCTTCTGCTTCAAACATCGATACAAGATGGGGCTGGTTAAGCTTTATGAAATAGTAATGACCATTAGCTTGTAACTTATACGCGGTGTTTATACTGCCACCAGAAACAGGGGATAAGTTATATCTAGCAAGAGATTGTCCAATATTAGCTTCTATATCACTGACAATAGAATCTAGCTTAGTCACGGTATATTCCTCAATAGTTGTTCAATGTTAGAATAATATGCTCAGGCCTAATATTTTACCAATAGTTTAGAGAAATAATAGATGTCACAAGCTGTAAATAATAAACAAAATGTTGCCATTCATGCTGCAAATTTAGTCGAGGATGATATGCTTATTGGCTTGGGAACAGGCTCTACAGCAAATTATTTTATTGAAGAGTTAGCGCGGCGGAAAAAAGAAGAGAATTTAAAGTTCTCTGCAGTGGCAAGTTCAATTGTCACCATGATTAAAGCGCAACAAATGGGACTTGAACTAGTTTCAATGGAAAATATACGCCAACTAGACTTGTACGTTGATGGCGCCGACGAAGTTACGGATGAGAAGACCTTATTAAAAGGTCGTGGTTTTGACTTGGTGAAAGAAAAACTACTGGCTAAAGCAAGTAGACAGTTTTACGTGTTGATAGATGATACTAAATTAGTAAGTAGGATTGGTGAAAACTATCCAATCCCTGTTGAAGTTGCACCATTTTCATGGCAAATGGTATTACGTAGCCTACAACAAATAGGTGGGGAAGGTGGCTTACGTTTGAATGGTGAAGGTCTAGCTATCACTTCACATGGTAGCTTAGTTTTAGATATGGTCTTTGATTCATCATTGGAAGGTGATGAGTTAAATGTGGCCTTGAATACTATTCCTGGCGTGGTGGAACACGGAATTTTCTATCAATTGGCGACACGTGTATTTATGGGAACGAATGGCGAAGTTGTAGAACGTTAGCCCAAGACATATGTTCCAGTGAAATCAATCCGTAGAAAATAATAGGATTTTACAAAAACCCGTCATTCCCGCGAAAGCGGGAATCCAACGATCGTGACTAGTTCTACTGCTTATGGATCCCCGCTTTCGCGAGGATGACGAAAAGTTCTTTTCTGTATTTCAAATAGTTTGGGTATATGTCTTAGCTTAACAATTGTTATTAAAGCTCTTTTAATAATGTTTCAGCTTTAGATACGCCAAATTCACCTGAACCTTCAACGCCTAAATAGGTCACGATGCCGTCGTCGACAATCATGCCAAAGCGAAAGCAACGAACGCCCATACCACCCGCAGTAAGATCACGATCTAGACCTAAAGCTTTGGTATATTCAGCACTACCATCAGCCATCATACGTACTTTTCCTGAGGCTTTATTCTCTTTACCCCAAGCAGCCATAACAAAGGCATCATTGACCGACATACACCAGACTTCATCTGCGCCATTAGCCATCAGAGGCTCAGCATATTCAACGTAACCGGGTAAATGCTGGGCTGAACATAATGGTGTATAAGCTCCAGGTACACCAAAAATAACAATTTTTTTGCCTTTACTCAGTTCCGTTACATCTTGAGCTTGAGGATTCGTCGGGCAACCATTTTTAGGGTCAAACTCATTGCATTCGGTTAGTTTTCCGGCAGGTAAGCGTTGGCCAACTTCAATAGTCATGTGGTTTCCTTAATCATTAATGAATAAATGTGACTAGCATAGGCTAAATAAAGACAGATAAAAACACTAAATTTATTGGGTTTTATACTGGCTGATAGTTAGTTATGATGTTCTTACAAAACTAATCGATGGATGAAATCATGTCAAATAAGTCAGTATTACGTTGGGGGATCCTTGGAGCAGCGCGTGTTAACGAGCGATTGATGCCTGCTATTGTTAACGCTAATAATGCTAAGTTAATCGCGATTGCAAGCAGGCGACAGGGGGCCGCCGCTGAAGTAGTAGCAAAATATGCCCCACAAGAAACAGATGTTGTGGCTTTAGATGATCCCGCAAAACTTTTAAATAATCCTGACATTGATGCCGTTTATTTACCGATGGCAAATGAAGAGCATACAGAGTGGGCTATAAAGGCTATTGAGCAAGGTAAACACGTCCTCATTGAAAAACCGATGGCATTAAGCTTGGCAGATATTGAAGCTATTGAAATTGCAGCAATTAAAAATAAGGTCATTGTGATGGAAGGCTTTATGTATGTATTTCACCCTCAACATGATGCCGTACATCAACTTATTGATTCTGGAGTCATTGGTGAGGTACGGACGGTAAAAACCTGCTTCTCATTTCCAATGAAACCTGCACGTTTATATCGAATTACACGAAGCATTGAACAGGGTGGAGGTGCAATGTGGGATATTGGACCTTATGCAGTTCATACGGCTCGCAAGTGGTTTGAGAGTGATCCGGTATCTGTTATCAGCATGGCGAAACTGAATGAACATGGTGCAGATGTCAGTTTAAGTGGTGTGCTTGATTATGGTGATGGCAAGTTTGCTCATTTTGATATGAGTTTTGAACGTGCCCGTCGTAGTGAATATGAAATTATCGGCACACTAGGCGGCGTTAAGTGTGAAACTGTGTGGAATAACCCCGAGGATCTTCCGCTTGTGACATGGTGGACGGATGCTGGTGAACGACACACTATGGAACTAGAAGCGGTTAACCACTTTGATCTTGAGATTGAACATTTTAGTGACTGTGTACTCAATGGGAAAACACCAAAATTATCTTTTGAAGATGCCAAAGCCAATTGTAAGGTTATTGAGGCAGCATTAGAGTCAGTGAAATCAGGGACTAAGGTTAGTCTGTAGGTCGGGTTTTTAACCCGACATGTTGGACTAAAGTCCAACCTACGATAAGGGGCTAAGGTTAGTTTGTAGGTCGGGTTTTTAACCCGACATGTTGGACTAAAGTCCAACCTACGATAAGGGGCTAAGGTTAGTTTGTAGGTTGGGTTTTTAACCCGACATGTTGGGACTAAAGTCCAACCTACGATAAGAGGATAAGGTTAGTTTGTAGGTTGGGTTTCAACCCGACATGTTGGACTAAAGTCCAACCTACGATAGTAATGTAATATATAAATTTTATTCATTTAATGAATCCCATGCATCATTAAATGATTGAGATACAGCCTCTTTAGCTTCTGTAATCATGGCTTTAGAGTCTTGTTCCGCTTCTGCGAGGCATTGATCATTATCAAATGTCTCATTGCTGCCATATAAGAGATTTTCATCATCGTGTAATTCTTTTTTATCTTCACAATAATAACTAGCCTCAAGACCTGCCACTGCAACAATAGCACCCACCACTCCAATGATTGGAATAGCAGAGGTAGCTGTTGATGAAAGTTTGGCTCCAGCTCTTTTACTAAATTTTTTTGAGAAGTTCTTCTTTTTAGCTTTATGCCGACTTTTCATTTGCTCAACAACTTTTTTTGACTGTTGAAGTTGCTGCATAGATTCAATAGAAGTCGACACTAAGCCGAATGTTGCTAAGAGAGTGTTCAAAAATAGAGAAGCAATAAAAGTGCAGGTCGAAATGGTAAGAAATATTGTTTTAATCATAATGGGCCCATGATCATTCAAGTATAATTTAACAAAAACTCGTCATTCCCGCGCATGCGGGAATCTAACGATAGTGGCTAGCTCATCTGTCCATGGATCCTCGCGTGCGCGAGGATGACAAAGTTATTTTCAACCTTCAAATCGAACGGGTTCTGGCTGATTATTTTTAATAACAACCGTATTGGCCATTTTGTCATGCCAACCTTGTTTACGTTTATCAAAAGCTACCCATAGAATGCCGAGACCCAAAGGAATGGTTGAAACGTAATAACCAAGATAGCGAATAATGAATTGTTGAGTTGAGGGTTTGCCGCCCGTTTTAGCATCAACAATAGTGAGTCTTGTTGCCATTTTTCCCGGTGTTGCCGACTTGTAAGTCCAAAAAATAACAACAGCAATAGCTGGGAATATATAGTTAAGAAGCACATCCCATGTACCATTAAAAATGAGTTCGCTATCCCAATAATTAATACCATATATTGCTGTGAGCAGTGGAGTGATAATGATTAGCATTAAAATACTATCAATAATCGCTGCTCCAGATCTAATCCAAAATCCTGCATATTCGACTTCTTCCATTATTAATTTTCCTTTGAAATAACTACGTTCAGATTACGTCATTCCCATGTAAATGGGAATCCATGGGCAGTAGAATTAGCCATTATCCTTGGATTCCCGCTTTCGCGAGAATGACAGCCTACTTATATAACCCAAATATTTCAGTAAAAACTAGTATTATTGTGACAGCGCCTCAAGTACAGCACTTAATATTGATAAGCGACTATCTGCATCAGGCATGTCGGCGATAAAACGTAGTTTATCTTGTCCATCTAATTTGTATCTAGCAGGCTCTGATTGAATCAACTGTATTATCGTCATAGGTTCAATATTAGGTTCTTTATCGAAAATAATACGTCCACCTTGATCATAAACATCTACTTTGCGAATACCAATCTGTTTAGCTTTGAAACGCAGTTCATGAATGGCAAACAAGGTTTGGATTTGTTCCGGTAATAGGCCAAAACGATCAATCATCTCGACTTGTAACTCACGTAGTGCTTCATTATCTTTTGCTGCTGAAATACGTTTATAAAGCACTAAACGAGTATGTACGTCAGGCAAGTAATCTGTTGGAATCAGAGCTGGAACATGACAATCTATTTCGATAAATTGACGATCGCTAATATTAAGACTTGGATCTTTACCAGATTTCAAGGCTGTAACTGCTCGTTCAAGCAATTCATTATAAAGTCCAAAACCAATTTCTTGCATTTGACCACTTTGATCATCACCTAACAATTCACCGGCACCACGAATTTCCATATCGTGAGTTGCAAGCGTAAAGCCCGCACCCAAATCTTCAATAGATTCAATCGCTTCAAGACGTTTTACAGCATCTTTAGTCATTGCATTTTGTGGTGGGGTAATCAAATAAGCATACGCACGATGATGAGAACGACCAACACGACCACGAATTTGATAAAGCTGAGCTAGGCCTAATTTATCAGCACGATCGATAAAGATAGTATTGGCAGATGGAATATCGATCCCAGTTTCAATAATAGTCGTACAGACAAGCACATTAAACCGTTGATGATAAAAATCGAGCATCACTTGTTCAAGTTCACGTTCACGCATTTGACCATGAGCTACAGTGATTTTTGCTTCAGGAATAATCTGTTCAAGTTCACGTGCCACACGATCAATATCTTCTACTTTATTATGTAGGAAGTACACTTGACCACCACGCTTGATTTCTCGCAGCATACCTTCACGAATTTTCTCAGCATTCCATTGTTGAACAAAGGTTTTAATGGCTAAACGACGTGCTGGTGGAGTAGCAATAATCGATAAGTCACGAATACCAGAAATCGACATATTTAATGTACGAGGAATCGGGGTTGCTGTCAGTGTTAACACATCAACCTCAGCACGATATTTTTTAATTTGTTCTTTCTGAGTCACACCAAAACGATGTTCTTCATCAAGAATAAATAAACCTAATCGTTTCGGGTTGATATCTTGTTGAATAAGTTTATGAGTACCAATAATAATATCGGCAGTACCATCACTCATCGCATCTTTAACGCCATCTAATTGTTTCTTAGAGCGAAAGCGTGACATGACTTCAATGTTTACTGGCCAATCTGCAAAGCGATCTTTAAAGTTTTCATAATGCTGCTGTGCTAATAAGGTGGTTGGTACTAATACCATCACTTGTTTGCCAGACTGTGTGGCAAGGAATGCAGCACGCATGGCCACTTCAGTTTTACCAAAACCAACATCACCACAGATTAAGCGATCCATGGGAGTGTCTGATGTCATATCTTTTAAAACATCATCAATGGCATCTTGTTGATCGGGTGTTGTTTCAAATGGAAATGCAGCAGAAAAGCTAACATAGTGTTCATCAGGATCATTAAGTGGTGTTTTCTTATGAGCAGCCCTTTGAGCATAAATATCAAGTAATTCAGCGGCTACATCACGTACTTTTTCAGCTGCTCTACGGCGTGCTTTTTCCCACTGCCCTGAACCCAGTCTATGTAATGGTGCCAGCTCTGGCGAAGCACCAGAATAACGGCTAATTAAGTCTAAGGCTGAAACAGGCACATAGAGTTTGTCGCCTTTGGCATATTCTAATGTGACATATTCTGTTGCAACATCACCAGCATCTATAGTTTCTAAACCAAGATAGCGGCCGACACCATGATCTTCATGAACAACGGCATCACCTATAGTTAATTCAGCAAGGTTACGAATAACGGCATCAGAATCACGCTTTTTACGGCTACGACGACGGCGTTGCATAACCTGCTGACCAAATAACTGTGGCTCAGCAATGACTGAAATTTTGTTATCAGGTAGAACAAGACCTTGTTCAAGTGGGGCAACGGTAATACCTAGTGCTTCATCACCTGCTAGAAACTCATCCCAATTTTGATAGGCTTTGGGTTGAATAGCATTTTCACGTAGCAACTCAAGTAAGGTTTCACGACGACCAGCTGTCTCGGCGGCAAATAGTATGCGGCCATCAAAGTTATCAATAAATTGTAGTAGTGCATCACATGGTCGATCTTGGCGAGCATTCAGTGTGAGTTGTGGTGGAGTAATCGTGGTGTAGTTTTGATTGCCGGCACTATCATCTAACTCAAATGTTTGAGCATGGATTCTTTGATACTGTTTGAAGGTGGCAAATAATTCTTCGACAGGAAAGAACATGTCCTGTGGAGCCAATAAGGGTCTTTCGGTATCGACTTGATGTTGTTGATAACGTTGATTAATCTCTTCCCAGAAGCTTGTTGCTGCATGATGAGGGTCATTAATATTTAGCAGTAGCGTGTTGTCAGGCAGATAATCAATCAGACTATTTGTTTTCTCAAGAAACAGTGGTGAATAATATTCAATACCACCCGGCATATTACCTTGACTGACTTCTCGATAAATTAAACTACGTTGTGGATCGCCATCAAAATGTTCACGAAACTGTCGACGAAAACGTTGGATACTGTCATCAGTTACCGGAAACTCTCGTGCGGGCAATAGTTGAATTGAATCAATGGTGTCGATAGAACGCTGAGTTTCTGGATCAAAAGTTCTGAGTGTATCGACTTCATCATCAAATAAGTCGATTCTAAAAGGCAGTTTGCTCCCCATGGGATAGAGATCGATTATTGCCCCACGAACGGCAAACTCACCATGCTCCATTACCTGTGAAACATAGCGGTAGCCCGCTTTTTCTAATTTACTCCGCCATGCTTCAATATCAAAGGTATCACCGGTTTTTAATATTAAGGTATTGCCTTCTAAAAACTCACGTGGAGCAAGACGATGCATGATGGTCGAAATGGGTACCAGCAAAATTCCGCGTTTAAAATTAGGTAGCTGATGTAAGGTATCTAAACGTTCTGAGACAATATCTTGGTGTGGCGAAAAGGTGTCATACGGTAATGTTTCCCAATCAGGGAAATGCAGAATGGGTAAATCATTTTCACCAAGATAAAAGCGTGCATCGAGTTCAAGGCGGTGTGCTGTTGCCGTATCGTCAGTTAAAACAAGCAATGGACCATCATGTTGCAGCGCTGTTTGAGCGAGCAATAAACCTTGAGCACTACCATATAACTGTCCAGCCCGAAAAAGGGATTTAGTTTTTGTTGGTAACTGAGGTTTTAAGGGGTTATATGTGGTGGCTGAGGCCATTAATTGTCATCTATATACGATTTTAAATAAGTCATTTTCCCACAAATAAACAAGGAGACATACCGTTAATTCAATATGTGCTTTATTTACTTGTTAATTTATTAACCACGATTATTGTGTGATAATGCATTATCTTTAAATATGGAGGCAGTTGTAATGGCAATGATGAAGCGCACGGAAAATGTTGTATTACTCAAAGTGATTGGTACTGTTGAGTTAATAGTTGCAGCAGCTTTATTTTATTTCTTTAAAGACTCAGGCCTGGTAGCAATGATCGCCCCCGTTCTTTTATTAGGTTTTTCTGCAAATAGTTTTTATCAAGCTCACAAATGTTATAAACGCCAATATGCACCTAAAGTGACAGAAGAAGATTAACCTCGAACTAGTATGACTAGCATTATTGACTATCTAAGTGGCATATTAGAAATATTGTGAGAATTATGGACCGAATTCGTAACATCATTAAAAACAATCAATTAGAGTCAGGTTTTTTGTTACGTGTATTAATATATTTTTTACCGGTAACACTCTTAGTCGCTGTGGCTGTCAGTTGGTTTTATCAAGCTGGTTACGAGCGGACAGTAGCTGATATTAAACTGACTGAGCGACATGGTGTCGATGCAGGTAAAGATACCATTCAAAATACACTTGAGGGTATTGATTCAGATATTTATTATCTTGCTAATAGTTATGCTTTTAAGCAAGCGATTAATACGACAACACCGGAAAAAATGGAACAATTAGCTGAGGAACTCAGAATATTTTCTGATGCTACGGAGTTGTACGATCAGATCCGTTGGATTGATAATGAAGGCAATGAGAAAGTACGAATTAACTTTGTGCAAGACCATGCTCAGATTGCTCCGCGGCAACGATTACAAAATAAACAGCAGCGATATTTCTTTAAAGAAACAATGAAGTTAGCCGAAGGGGAGTTATTTGTATCTCCTTTTGACCTTAATCTTGAGCGAGGTGAACTAGAACTTCCATTTAAGCCAACGATTCGGTTTGCATTGCCATTATTTGATGAGATGCAGCAACGACAGGGCGTTATTGTTCTTAATTATCTTGGTTCAGATTTGTTACAGAAATTTTCGACAGTAGTCGCAGATAAAAGAATAGAGCTGTTGAATAATCAGGGGTATTGGCTTAAAAATCAGACAGTGGAAAATGAATGGGGCTTTATGCTTGGGCGAGATAGTTCTTTAGCTGCTCGCCGACCAAATGTCTGGAAAAAAATTAGCTCAACGGAACAAGGGCAGTTTGAGACTGAAATGGGAATTTGGACATATAACACCATCTACCCATTAGATAAGATAAATAGACCTGACTACTACTGGAAAGTAGCGATGCTAGCCGAAAAATCTGTCTATATATTTTCTCTTAATCAGCGAATGAAAATACGCATACTAATCATTGTTATTGTGATTTTATTTTGGTTGATGGCCTGTATGGTGATTGCACGGCATCAAATAACTAATAAGCAGAATGAGCGACAAATGCGTGAAAGTGAAGAGCGCTTGCGTACGTTGGCGGATAATACGGCTGCAATGGTGTGGCAGACAGATCTCATTGGACGACCAACATTTGTGAATCAGACATGGGTTAATTTGACTGGTTTGCCTGTTGAGATTGCCACTTCAAGAAAAGGATGGTTAAGAACAGTTCATCCTGATGATATTCATCGAGCGATGAAGCCCTTCTATAAAGATAGCGAGCATAAAAAGCATACTGCAGAATATCGTGTGAAAAATGCACAGGGCACGTGGACATGGTTGGTACAAACAGCCGTTCCAATGTTTGATGAAAACGATCGGTTTTATGGTTATATTGGCTCTGCGATCGATATTACAAAGCGTAAAAATTCTGAAGAAGAACTGAGTCGTTCTAATCGGGTTTTGAATGAAATTAGTCAAGGGGAAAACTTACAAGAAGTATTGGCAAGTTTATGTGCTGTGGTTCACCAGCAGCGCCCTGATGTGATCTGCTCCGTATTATTGATGGATCGTGATGGAGTACATATATCTGTTGGGGCGGCTCCTGGTTTACCAAGTCAATACGTGAATGAAATACAAGGTATTGATATTCGCTCCGATCAGGCTCCATGCTCTATAGCTGCAATGAGCGGAAAAGCACAAATTGTTGAATCCATTTCTGACTCCCCACCTTGTGATAAATGTGCCAAGGCATTGATTAAGGAGGATATTCATTCTTGTTGGGCAGAACCCATTTTGGGGCCTGAAGGTAAGCTACTTGGTGTTGTCACTGCATTTCATAATAAGGTCATTGAACCCGACGATGAAGAAGAACAATTGATCAAAGATGTTGCTAGTTTGTCATCGGTAGCTATTGAGCGACATGATTATCTTCATGATTTGGAGATAAAAACAGAATTATTAGAAGCAATTCGTCATGCTCAAATGGAATTTATTGAACAAAGTCAATCAGGAAATGCCTTTAGTGGTTTACTTGATGTATTACTATCCCTAACTGAAAGTGAATATGGCTTTATTGGCGAAGTTCATACTGATGATAATAAGCAACCTTATTTGAAAATGCAGGCCCTATCAGATATTTCATGGGATGTGGAATCAAAGCGTCAATATGATAATTCTGAAAAAGAAGGCGTTGAATTTCGAAACCTTCGTAACCTTTTTGGTGCCGTTCTTTTATCGAAAGAGTCAGTAATATCTAATGAACCTAAGCATGATTATCGTGCTGGTGGATTACCATCTGGCCATCCTGATCTTAATGCTTTCATGGGTGTACCATTATTTAATGGCAATGAAATGGTCGGTATGATTGGTGTTGCAAATCGGCAGGGCGGTTATGATCAATCGCTCATCACGATGTTGCAACCTTTCCTAACAACCTGTGCTAATTTAATTCAAAGTTCTGCTGTGCAAAAATCCAGCGAGCAATATCACTCAGCTTTAGAAGAAAGCGAGGCTAGGTGGAGCTTTGCACTAGAAGGTTCTGGTGACGGTGTATGGGACTGGGATATTGAACACGAGAAGGTGTATTATTCACCGCAATGGAAAGCGATGCTGGGCTATAGTGTTGATGATATTAGCGACTCATTTAACGAGTGGAAAAGTAGAGTGCATCTTGATGATATAGAGGCATATCACACTACTCTTGAACGACATTTTAGTGGTGAATTGCCGGTATTCATTAACGAACATAGAATTTTAGATAAATCTGGCAATTATCACTGGATGATAGCTCGAGGTAAAACGATTGAGTGGACTGATGATAAAAAACCTAAGCGTATTATTGGTACCTATTCAGATATCTCAGGTAGAAAACAAATTGAAGCTGATTTACGAATTGCCGCAACGGCTTTCGAAGTAGAGGAAGGTATTATTATTACGGATGATAAGCAGGTCATCATTCGTGTAAATAAGGCTTTTACTACCTTGACTGGCTATAGTGCTCAAGAGGCTATAGGCAACACACCAGCAATATTGAGTTCAGGAATTCATCCCCCAACGTTCTACCATGAAATGTGGGAAACAGTAGAGCGAGACCATTTTTGGCAAGGTGAGGTTCATAACCATCGTAAAGATGGTACGTTATTTATTGAGTGGTTGACGATTACGGCAGTAGTCGATGATTTAGGTGAGGTGACTAATTATGTGGGTAACTTTTCTGATATCACAGTACACCGAGAAGCTGAGAAAGAGATTAAACAACTGGCTTTTTATGATGTGCTGACAGGCTTGCCTAATAGAAGAATGCTTAATGATAGGCTCACTTACTCACAATTAAGTAGTGCTAGAAATAATCAGTTATGTGCTGTGATCTTTTTAGATTTAGATAATTTCAAAAGTTTGAATGATTTTAAAGGGCATGCAACGGGTGATTTGATATTAATTGAACTGGCTCAGAGAATAAAAAAGCATGTCCGAGAAGTTGATACCGTGTCACGTCAAGGTGGCGATGAGTTTGTCATTCTGTTAGATCAATTAGGAAAAGATAAGGAAAAAGCAGCAGAATATGCAGAGGGCATTGCTGAAAAATTATTGACAGTGATTTCACAACCTTTTTGGATAGATGATTATGAATATCAGGCCACAGCAAGTTTAGGGATCTATTTGTTCCTTGGTCTGGATGATGACAGTAACGAGATTTTCAAGCGTGCTGATGCTGCGATGTATCGTGCTAAAAAGTTAGGACGAAATAGAGTGTGCTTTTATGATCCTGAGATGCAAAAAGTATTAGAAAAACGCTTAGCAATGGAAAGTGATCTGAAACGGGCTATTCCAGACCAGTTACAACTTTACTTCCAACCCCAAATTACTGACGATGCCATTCTTACTGGAGCAGAAGTATTATTACGGTGGAGCCATCCACAACAAGGTTTTGTTTCCCCGGCTCAATTTATTGAGCTTGCCGAGGAAACAAGTTTGATTATACCCATGGGAGAATGGGTGCTTGATGCTGCATGTAGACAAATAAAAAAATGGGAACACAACCCTGAAACGGAACATTTAGTTTTGGCCGTCAACGTGAGCGCACGTCAGTTTAGGCAAGCTGACTTTGTTGATGTGGTTATATCTAAACTGCAAACTATCGACATCAATCCAAGTCGTCTAAAGCTTGAGTTGACAGAAAGTTTGGCAATTGAAGATGTTGATGCAACGATCGCAACGATGGGCAGGATACGAGAGACTGGCGTGACTTTTTCATTAGATGACTTTGGCACGGGTCAGTCGTCATTAACGTACTTGAAACGTTTACCTTTTGAGCAAGTAAAAATAGACCGTTCATTTGTTAACGAGGTGTTGACGGATAAAAATGATGCCGCATTAGTTAAAACAATTATTGGTATGGCAGAGAACTTGAATTTATCTGTAATTGCAGAAGGTGTAGAGATAAAAGAGCAGGTAGAGTTCTTAAAACAGCATGGCTGTCATAATTTCCAAGGTTATTATTTTGGCAAGCCTGTGCCTTTGGATGAATTCGAACAGCAATGGATTGAAAAACAATAATGAGACCATCGGATATATACTTTTAAAGATGGTAGATACGGAGAATGAAGAAAAGAACGGTGAAGCAGAGTTTGATTCAGCACGTTTTTTAAAAAACTTAACAGCGCGTCCTGGTGTTTATCGAATGATCGATAACACTGAAACGGTCATATATGTTGGTAAGGCAAAGAATCTAAAAAAACGTGTATCGAGTTATTTTCGTAAAACGGGTTTAACATCAAAAACACGAGTCATGGTGGCACAAATTGCCACTATTGAAACCACAGTTACCCATACTGAAAATGAAGCATTAATTCTCGAAAACAATCTAATTAAGGAATTGATGCCTAGGTATAACATCTTATTAAGAGATGATAAAACCTATCCTTACCTCCATATCTCAGCAGATAAATTCCCTAGGCTTAGTCTACACCGTGGCACTAAACGTAAAGCGGGGAGATACTTTGGCCCTTATCCTAGTGCCGGCGCGGTAAGAGAAAGCTTAGCTTTACTACAAAAACTATTTCCTGTTAGACAATGTGATGATACTTATTATCAAAACCGTTCTCGTCCCTGTTTACAGCATCAAATAAAACGCTGTACCGCACCCTGTGTCGGGCTTATTTCAGAAGAAGATTATAAAAAAGATATAGAGCACACTATTCTATTTTTAGAAGGTAAAAACCAGCAGGTAATGGAGGAGCTATCAGGGAAGATGGAAGTCGCTTCTAATAACTTAGACTTTGAACAAGCAGCCGTTATTAGAGACAAAATCATTAGTCTGCGCCGTATTCAAGAACGTCAATACGTGAGCACTGAACAAGGTGATTTAGATGTGCTGGCAGCCAAAGTGACCGATGGTATCGCTATTGTTGAAGTTTGTTTTGTTCGTGGCGGGCGTAGCCTTGGTAATAAATCTTATTTCCCTAAAGGCTCATCAGATAGTTCGCCGGAAGAATTGTTATCAGCCTTTATTCCACAATATTATTTGGGCAAAGATATTCCTGCCGATATTTTATTAAGTCATACGCCTGAAGATATGACTCTATTAGAAGAGGTGTTGAAGTCTGAATCACAACACCGAGTAAGCTTACGCTGCCCTCAACGTGGCACCAGTGTCCGTTGGATGAAAATGGCTACTACCAATGCCGAAATTAGTCTTAATCAACGTTTAAGTAGTCGAGCCAATTTATTGCAACGGTTTGAAACGCTGCAAGATGCACTTGAATTAGATGAAATGCCTAAAAGATTAGAGTGTTTTGATATTAGTCATACCAGTGGTGAAAGAACGGTTGCATCCTGTGTAGTATTTGGTTTGGAAGGTGCAATCAAAAGTGACTATCGAAAATTCAATATTGAAGATATCACTCCAGGTGATGATTATGCTGCCATGAACCAAGCGTTAACACGACGTTTCACACGTTTAAAGAAAGGTGAAGGTAAACGACCAGACTTATTATTAATAGATGGTGGTAAAGGTCAGTTAACAGAAGCTAAAGCTGTCATGGCAGAGTTACAGCTTGATATTGATATCTTAGGCATCGCGAAAGGCCCTGAAAGAAGACCTGGGGAAGAAACCCTATTTCTTGTTGGCCGAGATGGTGAAATTGATTTACCGGCAGATTCACCCGCTTTACACCTTTTGCAGCAAGTTCGCGATGAAGCCCATCGTTTTGCTATAACAGGGCATCGACAACGCAGAGCAAAAGCTCGCAGAACATCACCTCTAGAAGGTATTGCAGGAATGGGGCCGAAACGACGACAGAAGTTATTACAACAGTTTGGAGGCTTACAGGAAGTGAAAAGGGCAGGGGTAGAAGACTTGATGCGGGTTGATGGTATCAGTGAAGCTCTGGCTCAAAAAATATATGATGTATTTCATGGTGAGAAATAAACTCATTAGATGCTACTATGTTGCACAATTATTTAATTAAGTGGATTTTATGTTTAATCTTCCCAATATTCTAAGTTTATTACGCATTGCACTGATTCCTGTTTTAATAGGATGCTATTTCTTGCCTTATGAAACTGCCTCAATATGGGCAACGATTGTATTTGCGATTGCATCATTAACAGATTGGTTAGACGGTTACTTGGCAAGGAAGTGGGACCAAACCTCAGCCTTTGGTGCCTTTATCGATCCTGTTGCAGATAAGCTTATCGTAGCTATAGCACTAGTATTGGTTTTATATAAAACACCTGAATGGTATGTATTAATCCCCGTTGTAATCATTATCGGGCGTGAAATTACTGTTTCCGCATTACGTGAATGGATGGCTGAAGTCGGCCAGAGAAATGCTGTTAAAGTTTCATTTGTCGGCAAACTAAAAACCGCATTTCAAATGCTTTCAATTGGCTGTCTAATTTTCCATAACCCATTATTTGGATTACCAATATTTGATATTGGGATAACCTTACTATATGTGGCATCAGCACTAACGATAAGCTCGATGTGGAGTTATTTAAAAGCGGCATGGCCAATAATGAAATCTAATGGTTGACAGTCTAAAATAATCGCCTATAATGCACATCTTTCTTAGCGGGAATA
>ENA-ORXI01000868-ORXI01000868.1-sediment-metagenome-genome-assembly--contig:-NODE-868-length-24730-cov-10.023405_pt1 | contig 24730 bp, 19 predicted proteins | sample MGYA00237861_ERZ511468 | MGnify/ENA primary metagenome ERZ511468 (study PRJEB26299, sample SAMN06266213) | sediment metagenome | isolation source: Hudson Canyon methane seep mesocosm | place...
CGCGGGTTCGAGTCCCATCACCAGCTCCATATTCTAAAGGCCTGTAGCGTTTTCGTTACGGGCCTTTTTTATTTCTGAAGTAAAATAACTCGATTTGGTCGGTGTTTTGGTCGGGGTTTCTCTTGTTGCTAGAAAACACGCAAGCTTTACCTCGCGTAATCATTTACCGTCAATTGTAATCATCCCCGACTGTTTTAAAAAACCCTTTACCTGTATATTCCTGCCTCTCTAAACTGATAAGGATATACCGTGAAATTAACAGCAATCACCTTCTTCTGCATTTCTTTGCTTGGCTGCGTCTCTTCTGGCAACCTATCAAATGACTTCACTCTAAATCAAGAACCTAAAACCTTGTACGTCTCAAAATATTATTCAGGGTATGAAGAAAGGCATCTAGGCGAAATAATGAGGCTTTTTGAAAAGCACGGCTTTGCAATAACTCGCGAAAAAGAAAACTCTAACTATAGCCTTGACTACTCAATTGACGCTGGTGCAACACTTACTGTAGAAATAGCGCTATTAAAAAATAATAAAAGTATATTAGATGTTTCTGCAACTAATGTATGGATGGGAACCGTTATGTTTAGACCTGTAGCCGTAAAAAACCGCATATCTGCCGCCCTCAGTGAACTAGATGAACTGCTAACCGAAAAAATGTAATAGTATTCCCCTGGTTTCCTTAAAGGGAACTTAAGTAATATTAAGTAGCCTCACAACTAAGGTTCGACTTTTGCGAATCAAGGTACCTAATAATTATATTCTGAACATGCTTTAATTATTTTTTTATCTAAAGCACCAATTTTTTGCTCATATTCTGAACCTTGGTTATTCTCAATAATCCCTTTTACCTCCATAGAATAATCAGAGGAGTTTTTCATTCTCTTAATGCAACCTGAGTCTGGTACTGATGCCGGTGCTTCAGGTGCAGCAGAAGCCATAGAATAATTTATTTGCTCAGATGAAAGTTCTACTGAGCCATCAATACCCGCTAGAATTTCTTCGAGCGCTACAGCTGAAGACCACACATGCTCACTATCATTATCTAAAATATCATAACCAACTATTTTATCGTTATCGTCATAGATGACAGTGGCCCGGCATTGATTCCCCTCGAACACAGCAGACTCTAAAGGCCAAAAAATAAACTCAGATAATCCAAGTGTAAAGACACCACCAGCTAAATATAAAATAATACGAGCTTTTGATGCTGAATGGTAGCCATCAAAAAACTCATAAGTATCAATTTTATAATTTCCTTTTTGGTTCGATATCTTAGGGAGCCCTAACCGAGACATAGTTTCTAGTCGAGTACCTCCTACGGTTATTTCTTTATATTCCACTGGTTCCGGTGCTTTTATCGCCCTATTAACTGAACAGCCAGTGAGTAGAAGCATTACAACAAAGAGTAGTATTTTCACGCAAAAAAATCCTTGTATGGAGAAATGGTATGTTAAATCAGTACAAAGTTTTGTGATTAAGCACAATTTGAGCCAAGGCTATTCCTTCTACCCTGAAAGCCTTTGAATATTAAAATATAAGTTATATGACACATCAGAAAAGTTATATGCCACTTTTTTTTACAAAAAGGGTTCCCTAGCGAGAGAACCCGAATATTAAGGCTCTTTTGAATTCTAAGTGGGTAAACAATTTTTATTTATTTTAGAAAAGTCTAATTTCCCCGTCAGTAAATATGCGATTGTTTTAAAATGCTTGATTTTATAGCCTCTCGCTTTTCTTTTTGCCGCTTGTAAAACAGAGCTCAACCCTTCTAAAATCCCATTATTTATTTGACTCTTTTTCCAGCTCAAAATACCTTCCCAATGTTTCTTAATTGTTTTAGCAACTTTTACAATAGGCGATAGCTGACTATGCGTTGCACAGTAATACCAGTTGTTCAGCAACCCTTTAAACTCCGCGGCACTTTCAGCCTTATAAATCAGTTGAAATGCTTCACGAATTTGCATGGCTCGGATAGACTTTAAGTTTAATTTTGCTAGGCTCAACTCTTCTTTAATTCCCTTTTGTTTTTCTGTTAAATTAACCTCGTTTTTCAAGAAAACGTAACGATTCCCTTTCAGTTCTGGCGTATAGCGCCCTTCTTCTCTACACACTTTATCAACCGCTTCATTGATCAGTTTTATAATATGGAATTTATCAAAGGTAATCTCTGCTTCTGGCAGGTTTTCTTTAACGCCTTTAATAAACGCGGGAGACATATCACAACTTACTTGTTTAATCGCCTTCCTATCACCGCTCTTAGCTTCTAATATCTCAACAAAATCAACGACTGTTTTATTATCTTTACCTGCACTAATATGCAGTGTTTTTTTTTCAACTAAATCAACAAATAAAGTGATGTATTCGTGCCCTCTGGCAATAGACGTTTCGTCCATTCCTATCACGCTTATATCGCTATAATTTTCGTCTTTCTTGGCGAGCTCAATATAACTATCCAACACGCGCCATACCTTATGGTCTGAGACACCTGTTAGCTGACTGACATTATGAACGGGCATCGCCTTACACAATTGTATTAATAAAGCTTCAAATAACAGGGTAAAGCCTAAAACCTTGCCTTCCCATGGGGTAGAAATTAAACGAACTTTTCCATCATCTCGTTTAATTCTCGGGACTCGGGCATGCAAGTGACATTCATACTCAAAGAAATTTAAATGCTGCCAGGTTTTTTTAACGGTATCGTACGCTTTGTACATTTTTACGCCATCGTCATCCGCAGCAGGATCAGCAAATGTACTTCCTGGCTAAAAGTCGATATGGATATCAAGCCGCTTTTTTTCTGCATTAAAATCAATTGATTTAATGAGCCAGGGGGGAAATAATGTGAAGGCTTTGTTGAAATAATTCTGACTGCATAAATAATGAATTTAATAGTTTATAGCCTCAGTAGATTATAGTTGACCCACTTATTTTTCAAAAGAGCCTAAATCTTTTACTCGTTGAACCCAGTAATCCCCCTGTAAAGATGACCTGTGTGAATCCAATTGAAAATAAGCCAAGGCTGCTGTAGGCATAAGCTTGCCATTAGCAGAGTAAGGGGCATTTGGGGCGAGTAGACTCACTAATGATTCCAAGCCTGGATTATGGCCGACTAGTAAAAGACGTTGCACTGAATCTGGAACAGTGAGCATAACCCGGTTTAAATCAGCCAAGCTCGCTTGATAAATTAATTTATCAGTTTGGATGGTTTGAGCAGATATCCCCAGGGCTTTACAGATAATTTCTGCAGTGGACAGGGCTCGGGTAGCGGGTGAACTTATAATTAAATCGGGTGCAATATTTTGCTTTTTTAACCATAATCCCATCTGTTGAGCATTAAGTCTTCCTCGTTTATTTAACGGGCGATTAAAATCTGAGCTATCAGTATTCCAGTCTGACTTTCCATGCCTTAAAAGTAGTAGTTCTTTTTGTATCGTCATAATAAGGTTTGCTCACTTTAAAATACTTTCAACTAATTTAACCCAATAACTCGCACCGACGGTTAAGATTTCATCATTAAAATCATAATGAGGGTTATGCAATAAACAATCACCAGCTGAGGAACCATTACCTAACCAGACATAACAGCCTGGTTTTTCCTGCAACATAAAAGAAAAATCTTCTGATCCCATGCTGGGTTGAGGGTTTAAGTCCACATTATCAACCCCCACTAGTGCTTGAGCAACTTCAATTGCAATAGCCGTTTCTGCTGCGGTATTACTGGTGACAGGGTAACCCGCATTTTCAGGATTAATGATTAGCTGAGCAGTGACACTGAAGCCTTGTGCAATTGAGTCAACAATCTGCATTAGCTTTTCTTCAATTAATTGCTGAACGTCTGAATTAAAACAACGATAGGTTCCACGTAACAGCACAGAATCAGGTATGGCATTCCAGGTATTACCAGCATGTATTTGAGTAATACTTAATACTGCAGGGTCGGCTGGATTGATATTTCGGCTCACTACTGTTTGTATGGCTGTAATAATCTGAGCAGCTGCAACCAGAACATCGTTACCTAAGTGAGGCATGGCTGCATGAGTGCCTTGACCAGATAAAGTAATCTCAAAACAATCAAATGAAGCCATCATAGGCCCTGGTTTAATCGCAAAATGTCCTAGAGCTACATCAGGAAAATTATGCAAACCAAAAACACAATCAGCTGGAAATAACTCAAATAAGCCTTCATCGATCATTTGTTTAGCGCCTGCTCGGCCTTCTTCCGCAGGTTGAAAAATAAAATAAACCGTGCCATCAAAATCAACATGATTGGCTAAATATTTTGCAGCTCCCAGTAACATGGCGGAATGGCCATCATGACCACAAGCATGCATTTTTCCAGGATTTTTAGATTTATAGGGCAGCTCATTTTTTTCTTCAATAAACAGGGCATCAATATCGGCACGCAGGGCAATTTTTTTATCACTCGATCCAGCTGATAAACTTGCTACAACGCCTGTTTTAGCCAATCCTTGATGAACTTCTAAGCCAAAACTTTTCAATTTTGAACTAATAAACTGCGAGGTATTAATTTCCTCAAATGCCGTTTCAGGGAATTGGTGAAAATGTTGACGCCACTGACGCATTTCAGCATGCATGGCCTGGATTTCTTTATAAATGCTCATTTAAATATTATCTGTGAATTGCTTTTCAATTCCCATCAAACCAAAGTTGATGGGGTATTAGTGAAAGTTAATTTAAAACAGGCATGATGGTCCACTTTAGAGCCCAGTGCTTATTTTCATCTTGATCTAAACAGACAATAGCTGAGTTTTGAAACATCACAACCGTAGGCTCTTGATCGCCAGTTATTAAATAAGATGTCAAACGTTCCATAAAGGGGAGGTGGCCGACAATCATTGTTTTATCAGAAAATTGAAAATGATCAGCAAAATCTTTAACATTATCTAATGGCGATAGGCCATCGATACTTTCAATCTTGGCTGTTTCAAGATACTCAGAAAAAAGCTCGGCTGTTTGTCGAGTACGTAATTTACCACTGTGATAAATCGTAGAAAGCGCTATTTTCGCATTTGCGGCTATTTCTGCGACTTGTATTGTCGTTGCCAGACCTTCCGCAGATAGTTTTCGGTCAGGGTCGATTTTTTTATCTAAACATTGACCATGCTGTACCAAGTAGATCGTCATCAGATTTCCCTCTTTTTTGTACCAAAAATAGCGATATGGCGATCGCTGATGGTTGTTACTTTAAGTTCAGTAAGACCCGCATTAAGCAGTTGTTGTTCAATTTCTGTTGGGGTAAATGCTGCCAGTAATGAATTATAAAAATCACCTTGCAGAATTTCAGGCTCATTGGCTGCGTATTTATTAACAAGGGCTAAAGCATCTTGTTTACTGGATGGACGAAAAAGGTCGACGATTAATATTTTAGTTTTTGGCGATGAATACTGTTTAATAGTATTCCATAATTTCTCTGGCTGATGCAGATGATGTAGCAGACTATTACTAACAATGACAGAGTAATGTGCTTGTGGAATAGCATCACCAGGAATAATACCCGTGATAAAAGTGACTTGATCATGTGAATTGATTTCGGCTTTCTTTCTGTTATTAGCCAATTTAATCATTTCAACGGAACCATCAATTCCTGTTACATTGATATGAGGAAAATGATTGATTAATTGAAAGCTGATATTTCCAGGCCCACAACCTAAATCCAGTACATTGCCTGTTAATTCAGACGCTGGAAAATGAAGCTGTAAATTAGCTATAAATAATTTCTCGGCTTGTTCAAAGTCAGCATTGGCATAGGCCTCAGCTTGTTCCTTGTCATCCATTAATTCAGCTTCAACAATTCTTTGCATCATCTTTTAGTCTCCTCCACAACCGCCAGCGCAATCACTTCCAGCAATGTCATCACCAGTACTGTTAAAACAATCCAAATCATTTTATTGAGGATGCCCTTAATGTTGCTTGCAAATCGTTGTTAAACCTTGTCTGAATCAATTCTACAGCCTTTTCGACACCTTGATTTGCGCTAATGATAGGGCCTATTTTTTCGGCATTAGTCTGGTAACTAGCATCTGAAAGCACCGAACTTAAACGGCATGCTAATTGTTTTTCATTGGCTTTTTTTGCCGGTAATGGCTTAGGGGCTAACTTTAGATGTTCTAGTGTAGCAGCCCAGAATAGTTGTTCATCCATAAATGGAATAACGATGGAAGGTCGACCACAAAGAGAGGCCGAATGCGTGGTTCCAGCTCCACCGTGATGAACAATAGCCGCACAGTGTTTAAATAAAGCTTGATGAGGGTGTTTGCCAATAAAGAAAATATTGCCTTGCTGACTGTTCACTGGGTATTTTTCTGAACTGGTCTGGATAATGGCACGGCAACCCGCCAAATGTGTAGCGTTGATAAAGAGTTCCATACTCCATTCTGGCACGGCTTGTTGCAGGCTGCCAAAAGTCATATAAACCGGGGCAGGGCCTGAGTCTAAAAACTGTTGTAAATCGTTATCAATATGCCAGTGATCATTTTCTGTGTTCATATTAAGAAAGCCACAGGCATGATGTTGTTCAGGCCATTCATTCTGTGTTGGGCAGAAAACAGGATCAACAGCCACCAGATTTAATTGATCTGAAGTTAATAACTGAGATAAAACATGTTTGATTTCCCCCAAGCCCTCATTGTTCCAGAGTCTAGTTAGTTTGTTTTTTAAAAACCAATCAAAACCGTAATCCAGTAAGTGCCATTGCAAAGGGTTGAGTCGTCTACCAAGGTTGGGAAATCTAAAGGGAGGCTGGCTGGAACAAGGAATTACAGTGTGGCAAAAAGTGACACTATAAAACGGTTTATTTTGTTTAATGGCGGCAATTTTAAGAGGGTAAAGAAAATGATGGCCAATAAGCAAATCATTCTCTTCAGCTAATTGCTTAGATGTCTGGTAAATAGTTTCTTCATGGGGAAAGAATGCTTTATCAAGCAGTGCTTCCAGCCATTGTTTAGTGTTCATCTGAAAGGTTTGTTGGGCAAAGGCTTGAAGATCAAAATCTATCTGTTCAGGGATTTGTTGGTAGCTAATATTGAAAGCTGCACATTGTTCAGCATAACTGCGGTTATCAAGACTGGTCACCGCCAATGTTACCGTATGTCCAGCCTTTTGCAGGCCATCTGCTAATGCGATCATGGGTCTAATATCACCATTAGATCCCCAGGTTTGAATGCCTATTTTCATCGTTATTTTGTTATTTATGAAAGTTGTTTGATCGCCTGTGCCAGAAGGCTATCCAGATTAATACACGAAGTAGAATGACTGATACTGTCTGTACTCCATATTTCATTTACCCCTGCTTGCCTAATATGCTGCTCTGCATCTTCACAAAATAAGGGATGAGTGATAATTGCGTAGATTTGTTGTACCTTAGCGCTTAACAATAATTTACTGGCTTTAGCTAATGTTCGACCCGTACTTGCCATATCATCAACCATAATAACGGGCCGATTATTAAAATCAAACTCAGGCAAAGTGATAATGACCTGTTTGTCACCCTGGCGTTTTTTTTCGGCCACTAGATAGTCAAAACCAATTTCTTTTGCAATTGCCGACACCCATTGTTTTGACTCTGCATCGGGCCCAAGTAACACGGCATCTTTAAACTGCTGTTTCAGAAAACTGGCTATTTCTTTGCTTGCAGTCAGGCTGATGGCATTAGCGATGGGTATGGCTTGGTTTAATCTTGAAATACGATGCAAATGTGGGTCGACTGTAATAACATCATCAAACAGTTCTGCTAGCATTTGTCCGACAATTTGCTGACTGACGGCTTCTCCTGGCTGGTTGGCAATATCCTGACGCATATAACATAAGTAGGGGGCAACAAGTGTGACTCGTTTTGCACCCAATTGGCGAATTGTTTTTACACAAAGTAACAATTCAATTAATTTATCATTGGGCTGATTTAGACTACGACAAATGACAACATGCTGGGGTATATCTGTTGGCAAACGTAATAAACTTTCGCCATCTGGAAATTGATGCTGAAAGACTTTTTCCACAGTTACATTAAGTCTTTCACCTAGGCGTTGGGCCTGTGCCATATATTCTGAAAATGCGAGTATTAGCATGATGGGTATCCTAAAATGTAATCAACGGTTTTAAAACCTGCAGATCATCACCGATGGTATAACCGGTGCTTTGAGCTGCCAGGTTTTTTGCAAACATAAAATCTGCCTCAAACTCTGCATGGATACGAAATAAAGGTTCACCTTTGCTGACGCTATCACCTATTTTTTTTAACAAATCTACCCCCGCTTTCTTTTCCATTGGAGCCCCTGCAATACGGGCAATTTTTGCAGTCTGGAAATTATCAATATTAGTCACCACACCATCACGATCAGCAAGGATCTGATGGCAGAGTTGACCAGGTTGTAAATCAATTATTTTTGCACCTTGTGCCTTAATAATATCATTCATTTTGGCACAGGCTCGACCAGACTCTAAAATGTCTCTGGCAATGGCGTAGCCTTGACCACCACGGACATCAGGATCAAATTCAATAATTCGTCCTGCCAATTTCAATGATTTCTGACGTAAATCAACAGGAGCATCGATATCATTATTTAACACTTTCATCACATCGCGTGCTTCAAGTGCAGGCCCAATGCCTAAGCCGATAGGTTGTCTACCATCAGTAATCATCACTTCCAGATGAATATTAAGACTATCACCGACAAACTCAAATAACTTGCGTAAAGCTAATGCCTGTCTCATATGCCGAACTTTAGCTGTCGGTCCAACGGGTATATCTATAATTAAATGAGTCGAACCTGCGGCTAATTTTTTAGACAAAATAGAGGCAACCATTTGTCCTTGCGAATCTATTCCTAAGGGCCTTTCTACTGAAATAAGCAAGTCATCAACGGGTGCCAGCTTTGCCGTGCCGCCCCATACTAGACAGCCTCGTTCCTTACGAACAATTTTTAATAACTGTTTGGGTGAAAGGTTTACATTAGATAGCATTTCCATGGTATCAGCGGTACCTGCAGGTGAGGTAATTGCACGACTTGAGGTTTTAGGAATTAACATCCCATGTGCTGCAACAATCGGCACCACCAGCATTGATGTCCGGTTGCCAGGAATCCCTCCAATACAATGTTTATCTGCAACTAAGGGTTCATGCCAATTCATCCGTTCACCAGAATTCAACATGGCTTGAGTTAAATATAACAACTCATCACGATCAAGATTATTCTGGCCTGTGGCAACCAGGAAGGCAGCCAATTCCATTTTGGAGTAACGCCTTTCTGCAATATCGTTAGAGATATCCTGAAAGTCAGCCTGATTAAGACGTTCACCATTAATTTTTCGTCGTACAGCATCCATTGATTTGGGGGGTTCAGCATGATTAACGGTTATCAACGCCCCCTCCTTTTCATTAAAATACTTAAATGCTTGCTGAGAAAGTCCCAGTTCACCGGGCTGTACAATAGAATTGTCATCCACCACATTTAGCACAGCGAGTAACTTGGAACCATTAGTACTCACCAGTATTTTAGACAATGCCTGAAATCCCTCGGCTCGATAAATACTACATTCACGATTCAAATAAGCAACGTTCTCATGATAGGTATCTATTCCTACTTGACGTAATACTAAAGTATCAATACTCATATGATATCTCCCGTTTTAATACGTGGCATTATGATGGTGATTGCTAACCCTCTCTATTCATTATAGGTACTTTTCCCAGTTTTTTAGTTAAACTCTTCTGTGCTGGAGAATTATTTAAGCGTATTGATATGAGAATAAAAAACGTAGTGTTATCTGATTACAATCAGCTGATTAATCCCATGAGTCATCGGCTAAACAAAAGCAATAATCGTAAGAAATGATGATCTTTTGAAAAACACTTTATTTGTTTGCTATAGTGATGAGTGGCGGCAAAATAAAATAGCAAGCGGATCAGCTGTGATCTAAGGATTACATGCTTAGCTACGGTTTGCATCACTGCCATTAAGTTACACGGCTATTAATAAAGCACAGCTTAGCAAAAAACTAGCCCATCTTGTCCCGCGTGGGAATACATTCCTACCGAATACGCTGGGAACGAGAAACCTGTGGTTTGTTCACAGGCATGTTAAGTTAACAGTAATACAAGCTGGGGCGCAGTGCTTTAGCCTGCAATTTTCAGCTATGAAAGCAGGCTAAAGCACTGCGCCCCAACGGCTAAGCCCTAAACTTAATGGCCGTGAGGATTTGCATGGCTAACTATCATCAGCTTAATGGTACTCATGGTGGCTTGATGAATTTCTGGGAAACTTTAGTACTTTAGCATTTTTAATACCATAACTCTAACCAACTTCAGGTAATGTCAAATGTAAGGCCTGACCCCGTGCGTTTTTGCATACGAATGGCAGTGAAACAGATATTCGAGATTTTGTAAAAAACGAAAAGTGAGCGGGGGAACGCGTAGCGATGAAGGCCGAAAGTGCCGAGATACTTTTATAAGTCTTAAGAAAACATGCCGGAAATTAGGGGTGTCATTTTGGCAGTATTTAGCTGATCGCCATGGTATTGGAGAGCAAACGATTCCACGCCTTCAGGATATAATCGCTGAACGTGCTTTACTTGCCCCCGATTATTGAGAAGTTACGTTAATACACTGTAACTGATTGTATTTATATATAATAAAAAGTATTCGTACCTTTTCCCCTTCTCCTGAGGGGGAGTAGAATGCAAGAGCTCTTGGAACGATTTTATTAAGTTGAGCCGTCTATTTTGTGGTTTCTATGTGGTGAAGGTGTTTTAAAGATCCTAACTAACTCGCAAGGTCTTCTGCTTTAAAGGTTTATATTGTTATCTTCCTCATAATACTCGGCTAACTTAAAATATTAGATTAATGGGAAGCCTTTGAACTGATAGCTTATGCCCCGTCCTCTTTTTTAACATAGTATAAAGTCAGTATAAAAATAAGAGTAAACTTGATTTTGTCAGTTTTTTTTACAATTTTAGTGTTTCACTTGGGTGGTTTAACTGAGGGTGTTGATAATAATATGTGTTTATTTTATTGATATATAAAATAAAAAAATTTTTGCTTAAAAAATAATGGTTAGGTAGATAGATATTATTTTGGCTTTTGTGGTTTATTTCATGGTGGTTTTAAAAAAATAACGACAATCTGTCAGGATATTTAACAAATTAAGTAAAGGTTTTTTTTTGTTTATTTTATGTGGCTGATTTTAAAGTAATATATTTTTATGGTCTATAAAGTGCATATTTTAGATGTTAGCCCTAGAGACTGGGGGTTAACTACAAACTAAATAACAACAGCCTTTAGACGGTGAATTAGTAACCTTATCGGGGCTAAAAAATATTCAAAGGACGCTATATGTATACTCATAAAAAAAATATATTTAAAATTTTCGCGATGGCCTTGTTTTTATTTGCGCCTATAAGTCATGCTGTTACAGCACCAAACTCAATCTATTTCAACCCAGAAGGAGCCTCATTTGATCTTGCTGATGGAGTAGGGAGTCTTGATTTGTGGATGAATTTCTCTGAGGCAACAAGTGGTGGTGGAATTGATTTAGTTTTTAATGGATCAGTTTCATTTTTAGGATTTTCTGAAAGTAGTGTTTGGGGAAATGGAAGCACTGCCATTTTTGATAAGGATTTTAATGCTTCTGGTCACAGTACAGACCTGTCTGATTTTGATTATGAGATTCATGTGGCAAACTTTAGTGCTGCAGGAATTGTTGGTCAACATTTTATCGGGGTAGTTGATTTTAGTTTAGAATCAGTTGGCCCAGGTTCTATCGACCTGTTGTTTAATCCTTTTGGCGGTGATTTCCAAGGTCTTTCAATTGACTTGAAAACGGCTAATATTGAAGTAAGTAGCGTACCTGTACCTGCAGCAGTATGGTTTATGATAAGCGGAATTGCTACTTTAGGCGCTTTTAGCCGAAGAAAAATAGCATAGTCAAATTAATTAAATTTTAACTAGTTAACAGTTAACATGTTAGGCAGAAAAGTTCTTTAACATGTTGACTGTTTTAAATGTTTCAAACCTAATATTTAAGCAAAAATAGGTTCTAATTCAAAATTCATGAGGGCAATATTATGACTATGTTTCTAAAGAAAGAAATGTTTTTAAATAAATGGCTAGGTGTTTTTGCCTTATTGTTATTAACAATATCCCTGCCTTCTATTGCTGATCCAATGAGTGCTCAGTACCGTTTGCGCTGGGCAACTTTTGATGGGGCTGCAACGTCTAGTTCATCCGCCTCTTATAATTTGAAAGGGAGTTTTGGGCAATCATCCGTGGTTGGCGAGGCATCTAGTAGTAGTTTTCAAGTAGCGGGTGGCTTGTTCTCTATCCCTGATACCGATGAAGATACATTTTTTGATTTTCTAGACAATTGTGTCAATGTGGCAAATCCGAGTCAATATAATGCAAATGCTAGTGTAGATATCTATGGTAATGCCTGTGATGCTGATTTTGATAATAATAATTTTGTAAATGCCAATGATTTAGCAATCTTTAAATCACACTTTTTTACGGATAATGCTGAAACTGATTTAAATAATGATGATTTTGTAAATGCCAATGATTTAGCCATTTTTAAAACATTGTTTTTTAAAGGTGTTGGTCCATCAGGTCTTCCCACTCCATAACTTATTGCCATTATTCAATTTTGTAGTTATAGGATGCTGTCTTAATAGTATTAATCAAATATTTTTATACTTCACTCCTTGAAAAAGACTCAAAGTTGAGTTTTAAAAATTAAAACCAAGGGTGTTTACTATGAAAAATATTATCCCCATTTTATTGGTTTGTTTGATAAACCTATTCAACCAACCCGTTTATGCGGCTGTTCCAGCTACAGTCAGTTATCAAGGTTATTTAACTGATCCTAGTGGAAATGCGCTTGATGGTCCTGTTTCAATTACTTTTTCGCTTTATAACACACCTGTTGCAGGGGCAGCAGATTGGGCTGAAACACAGCTGGTTACAGTAAGTAAAGGTTTGTTTCAAGTTCAATTAGGAGCTAGTTCAGCTTTTCCAGTGGGCTTATTTGATATTCCTGTTTTTTTAGGTATCAGGGTGGCTACAGATCTGGAAATGCTTCCTAGACAAGCATTAAATAGTGTCGGCTATGCTCTAAAAGCAGAAGATGCAGATACGCTTGCTGGCTTTATTCCTGCCGATTTAAATCAATCAGCGCATCTTACTAATTTTGGTAACCCGCATAATGTTACAGCAGCTCAAGTTGGTGCTGTTACTCCTGCTAATTTAGCATCGCATGCATCAAATGCATCGGCGCACCATACCAAATATACCAATACCGAAGCAAAATTAGCAATGGGCGCTAAATCAAATGCTAATCCACTGAATCATGATAAAACAACAAGTTTACACTGGAATAATATTACAGGTAAACCAGCTGGTTTTGCTGATAATATAGATAATAATTCGGGTGGAGATATTACCAGTGTTACAGCAGGTACAGGCTTAAATGGGGGCAGTGGTTCAGGTAATGCAACGCTTAATGTCGATGTACCGTTAATTTTAACGGGTAATAGTCTGACCAATGGAACTGTTTTTGCCACAAATAACAATGGTGGATATGGTTCGTTTGCTATTAAAGGTGCAAATACAATTGGATCTCCAACACAAGGGTATCTAGGGGTTGAAGGAAACACTAATTTTGATGGAATACTTGCTCTTGATAACCCTAGTTTTGAAATAGGTGTATTAGGGGTATCAGCTGGTACAGCAATTCCTTCAGATAATTATGGTCTGTATGGCTTTTCCAATGGTACCGGTTTATTTGCTGAAGGTTCAGTGTTAGCAGCTAAGTTTGTTGGTGATATTGATGTTTCTGGTAATGTTGGTATAGGCACCGCTCCGAGTTCAAATAAATTAGATATAAGAGGTGGGCAAAGTGGTTACTTGATTAATGTTTTGAATGATAATAATGGTTCTGGCTCTACTTATGCTCTAATTGCTAAAGGTGATGCTTATGGTACTGGTTCTGGTACCGGTCGTGGTGGTTATTTTGAAGGTAAAGGAGGCAGTTCTGGCGGGAGTGCATATGGCTCAATGGGGTATGCATATGCTTATGGTTCTTCAAATGCCTATGGTGTTTATAGTTATGCCACTGGAGGTACTACAACTGGAAAAGAATATGCCTTTTATGGGATAGGTAAAAGTTACTTCTCAGATAATGTAGGGATTGGAACAAATAATCCTTCATCACGTCTACATGTTGCAGGTGATAGTTATTTTACTGGTAAAGTTGGAATAGGGGTTCAAAACCCTGCGACAAGATTACACCTTAATTTTGATTCTGATGCATCATATAATAATGGAAGTGGTGTGCTACTCATTGGGGCTGAATCAGGTTATAACCTTGTTATAGATAATAATGAAATTATAGCTCGCAATAATGGCGTTCCCTCAAAACTGTATTTGAATAAAGACGGTACTCATACCGTGGTAACAGGTCTTGAAATTACAGGGGGTGCCGATATTGCAGAACCTTTTAAAGTAAGTGATCAATATAAAGTATTACCCGGTATGGTGATGGCTATTGATGCAGATAACCCAGGTAAATTACGTATTGCTGATAACAGTTACGACCGTACTGTTGCTGGAATTGTTAGTGGTGCAAAAGGTATTAATCCTGGCTTGCATTTGACTCAAACAGGGGTTGATGTAACAGAAGGTACAACGCCTATTGCGTTAACTGGGCGTTTGTATGCTTTGGCTGATGCCACTTATGGTGAAATTAAACCGGGTGATTTGTTAACAACTTCTGATACCTTGGGGCATGTGATGAGAGTTTCAGACTATTCAAAAGCACATGGCGCGATTATAGGTAAAGCAATGACATCGCTCGATAAGGGAAAAGGTCATGTGTTGGTATTGGTTAGTTTACAGTAAATAAAAACAGTAGGTTCTTCTGAAAAGGGGGGCTAAACATTTTATTTCATAACAAAACAAGCTTCAATAATGACCTGATTTATTGTTGATTGGAGCTCTAACTTAGCTGGATATTAAGTTTAATATCCAGCTTAAAATGGAGAACTGTAATGATCTTTAATTTACCTTCCAAAAAAGGTTATTTTTTTTATAGCCTATATCTAATAATACTGTTTTTATTTTTGTTCACTAATCAGGCCTCTGCACATATCCCGTTTAGAGTATCAATTAAATTTATTGTTGATTCAAATGGTAATCGTCCTGCATTTGGCAATTTTAATACGACTGCCGAAGCCAATGCTGAAACTGATTCAGGCAATGATATTTTACAGGCGATGTTTAGTGAGCTGCGTATACAAGTGACCGAAATTGTTGATTTACCAACATCATTATCGAGTTATTCGACAATATCTGTCAGTAAAGCAAATATGGACTCGATTAGGGCTTTGGCACTTGCCGACCAATCATCATGGAAGTGGCGAACTAATGCAGTTAATGTTTATGTTACGGGAGGGACTGGCTCTGCATATGCTAGTTTCCCACAAGTTAACAATATTATTTTGTTTGGTCAGAATTGTAGTAACAACCCATCTTGTTTACTTCATGAGCTGGGGCATACGCTTAATTTACTTCATACTCATCAAGGTGGTGGCGCAGATGGTTGTGGTGATACCCTGAATGATAACTCCTCATGGTCGACAAAAGACCAAATGGCAAACAGTAATTATGGACTAAATTACAATCAGCTAAATGTTCTTCAGAAAACCAGTGTAGATATGACGTGGTCAAACTTTATGTCATATCATACAGGTAGTCCTCAAGTGCAGTTTACCCCATGTCAAAAAGATCGAGCCAGCTCGACTGCATCAAGTGATTCTAGTTGGTGGTTAGCGGTAACACCAAGATATGTCCACCCTATAAACTCTATCACTTGTACAATTAATTTTTTCACCCCTTGTAATGGTACTTGGGCAAGGCCTTATGCTACTTTACAAAATGCACTAGATGGAAGCGGTCTTTCGGGTAAAGCCATTGTTCTAGAAAAAGGGAATCATTTAATTATTCAAGGTTCAGGAATTAATGCAAATGTGGACATTTTTACTAGACAGGGAATATCAAGAGTTGATAGAGGTGCTTTATTGTATGAGTTACCCGCTAATGTTGAAAAATCAAAAAATTTAGCCGTTAAAGATGCTGTTAAACAAGCACAGCGGGAAGCAACTTTAGCAAGAAAAGCACTTAAAGAGGGTGAAAAAAATGCAAAATCTGTTTCTGATAAAGAACGGAAGAATATTGAGAAACTAGCAAAACAGAAAAATAAGGAACACAAAGCGAATGCTGTTGCTTACTTGTTGGAAGCAGAAAGGTACGCTATTGATAGAGAAAAACATGCGATTCAGATGGAGTTAGCACAAAGATATTGGCACAGTAAGAATTACCCACTTTGTCTCGAATACTATAGCCGTGTGGCTGAAGATAGCGATCAAATTCATTTAAAAGAGAAAGCTTTAATGCATGCCAGTCAATGTCAAAATAAATTAACTCCAACATCGGTTTTGGAGTCTTCCGAATAACTTGAGTTTATTTATTTAGCTGATGTGTGTTGTATTTATTAATAGAGCGTTTAAGTCAGGGCGAGTTTAAAAAAATATGAATATTGTTAATGTGAAAAAAAGCGTATTAATGTCTAATTATTTTTTGTTACGATTAATTTTGCTAATATTTATTTTAATTTCATCGAATGAAACGTTAGCAGATATACCTTTTAGAGTATCCATTAAATTTATTGTAGATTCAAGTGGTGACCGTCCCTCGGCAGGCAGTTTTAATACCGATGATGAGGTAAATGCTCAGGAACTGCTAGCTAATGAAATATTAGTAAATATGTTTAGTGAGTTAAGGATGAAGGTGACTGAGATCATAGACTTACCAACCTCCCTGTCTACATACTCTGGCTATGCTGCTACTTCAGCAAATAGGGATACAATTCGTTCTCTGGCGATGGCAAGTCCAACGACCTGGAAATGGCGAACCAATGCTGTCAATGTCTATGTTGTTGGGGGGAGCGGTTCTGCATTCAGTAAGTTCCCGCCTGACAATGATATTGTTATTATGGGGCAATCTATATTTGATACCACATTACTTCACGAGCTGGGTCATAGCCTAAACTTAAAACATACCCATCAAGATGGTGGTGCTGATGGATGTAATGACACGCTTGCAGATGATAAAGACTGGAATAATAAAGACCAAATGGCTAACAATAGTTATGGGAGTAACTATAGCTTATTAAGCACAGCCCAAAAAAATGCAGTAGATATGACCTGGAAGAACCTTATGTCATATCATCAACCCAGAAGTCTTGTTTCACCCTGTCAGAAAGACAGGATGAGTTCACAGGCATCAATAGATTCGAATTTATTAACTGTAATCCCCAGGTATGTTCATGGCCCAAATTCTATAGCTTGTACCATTAATATTTTCGTGCCTTGTAATGGTACTTGGTCAAGGCCTTATAGCAGTTTACAAAATGCATTGGACGGCAGTGGACTTTCTGGTAAAGCAATCGTTTTAGAAAAAGGAAATCATTTAATTATTCAAAGTGGCGGTATTAATCTTAATGTAGATTTATTGACCAGACAAGGTGTTTCAAAAGTAGACAGAGAACGAACCTTGTATGAATTACCTGTTGCACTTGATAAATCAAAAAACCTTGCAGTAAAGGATGCTATGAAAGCAGCAAAGCGTGAATCAACTTTAGCTAGAAAAGCACTTAAAGAGGCTGAGAAAAATGCCGCAGCCTCTAAAGCTGATAAACGTAACGCAATTAAAAAGCTTGCAAAAGAAAAGAGTACACAACATAAAGACAATGTTATTTACCAATTCTTAGAAGCAGAGAAATATGCGACAGATAAAGAGCTAGTCGCCATTCAAATGGAATTGGCTGAAAGGTATTGGCACAGCCAGAATTACTCACTTTGTCTAGAATATTATAATCGTGTTGCAGCAAATACTGTCCAGATTCATTTAAAGGACAAAGCAATAAGGCATGCTCAGCAATGCCAAGATAAATTAGATCCGGAACCAATAAAATAGCTTAATTAATAATCCAAGTTAACTGTCAGCTTCATCTGTTCATGCATGGAAAGGCAATACTTATAAAAACTGTAGGGTGGGCATTGCCCACCCTACCATTTTCAAAGAGAGTTGATTGATGAAACGGAATTGCATGCAAGTCTTTTTTGAAATAATTACTATTTATTTTTATGTCAGTTAATAAATCTTTATTTGTCTATGTTCTAGCATTACTTATTATGCTTTTTACTTTATCAGAACCTGTTTGGGCAAAGAAATATACAGTTTCTGGCGACTCCATGTTACCTACCCTAAAACCAGGGGATAAGGTTAAGTTGCTTGTCCGCCCACCTGAGCAGATAAAGCGAGGCGCTTTAGTTGCAATTAAATTTTCATCGCGTAAACGTAAAATGGTAAAGCGCTTAATTGCTATAGCTGGAGATCGAGTTGAAATCATTCAAGGCCAAATAAAATTAAATGGTACTTGGCTAGATACAAGCTGGTGGCCAGCGTCTAGGCGGTTAGAGAAGCGGCGATATAAGTTACTGGCGATACAGTTATCAAGATATAACCATATTATTCCAACTGGTTCGGTTGTGGTAATGGGGGACAATATAAAACGTAGTTTTGATAGTGGTAAATATGGTTTAGTGAGTGTTAAACAAATTTTAGGAGAGATAAAATTAATATGACTATTTACAAACCATCGGCTGACAATATTTTTAAAGGTAAAAACTAATATATTTTCAATTGACGATGAACATTCTGATCAGCGCGAGGAAACTTGAATCATGAGTCTATTTCGTAGTGATAAAATTTCGAGCGTTGCTCGAAATGACGACTCTCTTTAAAGCTTACCCCGCGGTTTTTTAATAACCATATTTAAATAAATGATTATTAAAAGATAAATTTATAACAATAATAAAACTTATTAGCAATGAGGGGAAATACCATGAAACAGTTCAAAATTAGCTTGCTGATAGCATGCTTAATCAGCCTTATTCCATTACCTGCTATGGCTGTTCCTGACACGGTCAGTTATCAGGGGTATTTAACAGACCCATCAGGCAGTCCGGTTGATGGTTCGGTTAGTGTCACTTTTGCTTTATATGATAGCGCAGCTGCAATTACTGCCAGTTGGGCAGAAACCCAAACAGTTGCAGTTAGCAAGGGGTTATTTCAGGTACAACTGGGATCCGTAGGAGGGGGAGGGTTTTCAAGTAATCTATTTGATATTCCGATGTGGCTAGGGATACAAGTTGGGACTGACCTGGAAATGACACCGAGACAGCCTTTAACTAGTGCGGGTTACGCATTAAAAGCCGAGGATGCCGATAGTGTAAGCGGTAAAACGGCGGTTATGCTGGATCAGTCTGCTCATGTAAGCGATACAGGGAATCCACACAGTGTTACAACAACACAAATTGGGGCTGCGGCCAGTGCTGATTTAACTGCTCATACTGCTAATGCCGCTAATCCTCATGGGGTAAATGCAGTACAAGTCGGGGCGCCTAGTTCAACAGCTTTTAACAGTCATAGTTCAAACCCCTCTGCTCACCACAGCCGTTATAGCAATAGTGAAGCTGTTAGTGCGATGGCTGTTAAATCAGATACAAACCCTTTGCATCATGATAAATACAGTAATGCTCAAGCCATTGCAGCTATTAAAGCTGATGCTGGCACTGGGCTCAATGCTGATACTGTGGATAATCTACACGCTAATGAAATTATAGATGCAGCGAAGGATGAAGTTCGAATTCCTATTCCTACTGATGCAGCTACTTTTGTTATTAATACGCCGGGTTCTTACTATCTAACAGGAAACAAAACAGCAACGCTTGCAATTAAAGTCAATAGCAGTGATGTTAATATCGATTTAATGGGGTACAGTTTAATTTATGATGGTGGATATGCAACAACGGGGATGTATGGCATTGCTTTGACTGGGCAAAGCAACGTCATCATTCGTAATGGAACTATACGTGATTTTTCTAGTGGTGGTATTATCCAGAATGATAGTTCTGCTCATGACAACCAAGTACATAATCTTCGTGTGATCAATACTGGAAATGGAGTTCAGCATTTAAAAGCTATTTATTTAGCCGGTAAGAATAACCATGTCAATAACTGTGTAGTATCAGAAAATACAGCTGAAGGAATTGTTGTGGGTGGAAATTCTGTTGTTAGCAATTGTGCTGTCAGAAACAATTCCAGAACTGGAATAATAGCATTAAGCAATAGCAGGGTGACACATAATTTAGTGAGTGAAAACTCTACAGGGATAAAGGCTTCGTATGGAAGTCATGTGAGCCATAATATCATCAGTAAGAATTTTGGAGTCTATGGAATTAATGCTTCTAACGGCTGCTTGATAAATGATAATACAATAACACTACACGATGCGCCTTTATTGCTTACTACCGCTGTAATAACAGCAGGACCCAATAGCCAAATTAAAAATAATATTATTTCAGACAATAAGGCAGATAAAGGAATTACAGCTGGCGATTCTAGTGTCGTTCTAGATAATAATCTTTATGATAATTCGTTTAGTGATGGAATAAATTCAGACCAAGGGACTGTAATTTCTAATAATTCAGTTTTCAACAGTGCATCTAGCGCTGGTATATTCTGTCTTTATAATTGCTCAATATCATATAATCAAGTTGAAGGAAATGGAGGCAGAGGGATTTCGGTAGTTAATGACAACCGAGTACTTAATAATCATTTAACTCATAATTCACTTGGTCTTGTGGCTCATATCGGCAACTTAATAAAAGGTAATAGAATTAAAAATTCTTCTGCTACCTGTATTGATTTACCATCAGGTGGTTTTAATAATATTATCGAAGACAACATATTAACTGGCAGTATAGGAATTCGATTTGTTGAAGACCTTTATCGCAATGTAGTACGTAGTAACACCTATTTTGGAGTCAGTTTTTATACTGGAAGTGTTAATCCTCAATTGGTCATTGATAATTTAGATGTCTATAAAAAATAAATGGTAATTAGACATTTTTATAGACAACATTGTTTGTCTGAACGGGGTATGCATGATCTTTTACAGCATGGCGAAGGTTTAAATATGAATCTGTTACTAGTCCCTCGGTCTCTGTGGGAATTCATGCAGTATCGCTGGTGTGTCACTAATTACATTCCTACGCTTATATTGAGATTAAGTAGTAATGTCCAGAATGGGTGTGTATCTAAGCGGTTAATCTTGGTTGATGAGGTTCCATGTTACATTTCTATTCTGCTGATAGGAAATGCCAATATTCGTATAGTACAGATGTCTACACACAGTAAGAAAATTTCGACAGGTTTTTGCTCTTGAAAAACGAGTATATCCAATATCCATGATGGGTATTGGATATTTCAAGTGAGTGCCTGGAATATGGAAAAATTAATAAGAGAAGCCCTCTTGTATGTCAGCTTTTTTAACAGAACTATTTTTTTAGATAGTTTGAAACTTAGCTGAAAAATAAACTATTTGTATTTTAAGGTAATTTATTTTAATGGCTTGTTTTATGCCTATATTTATTGTTCAGGGTTCTTATTAGGTTTTTTTAGTATGAGAAAGAAGAGCTAATTTCACTGGGGGCTTTTTCCTGCTCATTGGCGCAAAGGGAGTAGAGCCTAATATGACTATCAGTAATATATTAAGTATTTTAAAATAAGGAAATAATCTAATGATATCAGTCAGGTGAAGAATAACTGTATTTATACCGTTAGTGTACTTAAGGTTTTTTAACTGACCCAAGCGGTAGACACATAAATGGCTCTGTACCTACAACCGTTAGTTATTAATTATTACTTAACAGACTTCGGTGGTAGTTCCATTGATGACAAGGGATATAGATAAAGAGTATAAGCTGTTCCAAAAATATTCACAGTATATTCATTGCTTAAACCTAAAACTCATACTGATTGAGGGGCATGCGATAACTTATGGAAGGATTAATTTTGCATAAGTTATTCAGTGATGCAATAGAGTGCTATAGCAAGAAATTTCTAAAATAATTTAATAGATTATGAGGGGAAATTATGAAAACAAAAACAATAATACCAGTACTGATTACTTTATTCAGTCTACTTAGTTTTACTGCACAAGCAGTACCACCTGCAATAAGCTATCAAGGGTATTTAACAGATCCTAGCGGTAGCCCGGTCGATGGCGATGTAGATATTACTTTTTCGCTGTATGATACAGACAATTCAAACATTCCGAGTTGGTTCGAAACTCAGACAACGGTAATCGTGAGCAAAGGTCTGTTTAGTGTTCAACTGGGCTCAGTAACGCCATTTGCTAGTGAGCAATTTGATATTCCGATGTGGTTAGGGATACAAGTTGGGACAGATCTGGAAATGACCCCGAGGCAGCCACTGACTAGTGCAGGTTACGCATTAAAAGCCGAGGATGCCGATAGTGTAAGCGGTAAAACGGCGATTATGCTGGATCAGTCTGCTCATGTAAGCGATACAGGGAATCCACACAGTGTTTCAACAACACAAATTGGGGCTGCGTCCAGTGCTGATTTAACTGCACATGCTGCTAATGCCGCTAATCCTCATGGGGTGAATGCAGCACAAGTCGGGGCGCCTAGTTCGGCTGCTTTTAATGTTCATACGGCTAATCCATCAGCGCATCATACTCGTTATAGCAATAGTGAAGCAGTTAGCGCAATGGGGGTTAAAAATGCTGGCAACTCCTTAAATCATGATCAGTTCACTAATACTCAGGCAGTTGCTGCAATAATAGCAGCTGATGGAGCTGGTTCAACACTGGATGCAGATTTGCTTGATGGTTTACATGCCAATGATATTATCGATGCGGCACAAGATGAAGTTCGAATCCCAATTTCTAGTTTGCCGTTTACTATTAATCAATCTGGCTCTTATTACCTGACGCAGAACCTGACAGCAACGGCTGGCTCGGGTAATCGTGGAATTAATGTCAATGCCGATAAAGTTACTATTGATTTAATGGGGTTTGCATTGGAAGGCAATGCTGTTGTTGATCATGGGATCTATCTTTTTGGCAAATCGGGGGTGGTAATTAAAAACGGGATTATTAGCCGTTTTGGTTTGGCAGGTATCTTTAACAGCTCTACATTAGGAAATAACAATATCGTCACGGACGTTCAAGTTTTAGGTAATGGCAGTTTGGGTTCATCCTTTACATTTTCCGGGATTTATTTGAATGGCATAAGCAACCGGGTGGATCGATGCATTGTCAAGGATAGTGGTGGTTATGGTATTTTTGTTGGTGCTAATTCTATCGTCAAAGATAGTAGTGTCGATGGTTCAGGAGGCGCGGCTGGTATTCGTAGTGGCTCTAGTTCAAGTTTAAGTCATAACACAGCCTATAATAACGAAGGGGCTGGGATTTATGCTGAGGATGGTTCCAACCTAAGTTATAACACAGCTTCATATAATAAGGGCGATTATGGAATCTATGGCGGAGTAGGTGCTAATCTGAGCTATAACAATGCTCGATTCAATCAAGGGTGGGGAATTTATGCCTTCACTTCAAATAACATTATCGGAAATACCATAACTAAAAATAATATTTCGTTAGATCTTGGTCAGGGTGGATTATTTGTTAACGCTGATTCTAGAGTGTCTAACAATACGTTGGATAATAATCATTACTCTGGTATCCATATTGCTGGAACGGATAACATTCTACGTCATAACCACGTGACTGATTCACTTGTTGTTGGCGGAATTAGTCGATGCATACATTTTTTGTGGGTAAATAATGCAGCTGTTGGCAACACCGCGACGGGGTGTACTACTGAATTTTCTGGAGTTTCGTTGCCTGCATCGCGCTTTATCGATAATATTTCTTGGTGAAGTCTATTTCCATTTTTTTGAGTTGCTGAAAAGCCAAGGGGAATTTCAGTTTTTTGGAACCCCCCTTTGTTTTCTGCTCGAAAAGTTGATTATATTATCAGCTAAAATACCGCGCCTCAAACCAATTTATTTTAAAATTAAAATCTCTCCCAATGGCTCTTTATTAAAGAGCCTAGGTATCTATACAAATATTTTAGTAGATTTTAACCTAAAACAGATGGTTTTAATGGGAGGCCCCTCCGAGATGAATAGCAGCAAATTGTTTATATTTACCTTGCGTAAAGACTGGTGTAGATACCTATGGTTAAAGAGGGGAATAAGCGCTTAATGATATAAATTCCATCACTGAAAACATCAAGTAAGTAAGGTTTAGGACCCCCTTCTATTGATTAGGTAATTCAATTGGATCCGTCACCCTGTTACCGTTGTACCTGACAACAACAGGGCGAAAAATATTTTGAAATAATAGTTAACTAGAAGTAGTTCATATGGGGGGTTATATAAACCAGTTTACAGTGCTAATGTGTTTTTATCGTAAATAATATATTTCTTACACAACTATAGCAGTGTCGTATCACTTTAAAAAGTAAAACAAATAAAATAATGATATATAAATAATATTTGAGGAAAAATCATGAAAATAAACACAATAATCCCCATGTTAATTATGCTATTAAGCCTAACAAGCTTTTCAGCCTTTGCAGTGCCACCCACAGTCAGTTATCAAGGCTATTTAACAGACCCCAGTGGCAGTCCTGTAGATGCTAATGTGGATATTATCTTTTCACTCTATGATACAGAAAATACAAACATTAATAGTTGGCAAGAAACCCAAACCAGTGTTGCCGTCAG
>ENA-ORXI01000869-ORXI01000869.1-sediment-metagenome-genome-assembly--contig:-NODE-869-length-24687-cov-5.043356_pt1 | contig 24687 bp, 18 predicted proteins | sample MGYA00237861_ERZ511468 | MGnify/ENA primary metagenome ERZ511468 (study PRJEB26299, sample SAMN06266213) | sediment metagenome | isolation source: Hudson Canyon methane seep mesocosm | place: USA:Hudson...
GTGGCGTTGACTGAAATCATCTCTAAACAAGACATTCCCAAAGGGCTATTTAATTTAGTTATGGGCTCTGGATCATCTATCGGTCAGGCGTTAGCTGAAAGCCCAAAAGTTCATGCGATTAGTTTTACTGGTTCTTATGATGTTGGTCTTCAAATAGCAGGTGCTGCAGCAAAAAATTTAACCAAATTCCAATTGGAATTAGGTTCTAAAAATCCATTGGTTGTAATGGATGATGCAGATATTGATGTTGCTGTAGCTGCAGCGACAGGAGGCGCTTTTGGAAGTACTGGGCAAAAATGTACTGCATCATCAAGGCTAGTTGTTCACGCATCTATCCATGATGAGTTTGTCGATCGAATGACTCAGTCTACTTCAGCTCTTAAGGTTGGACATGCTCTTGAAGAAGGGACTCAAATTGGTCCAGCGGCAAGCCAACAGCAACTTGATTCAAATCTCAAATATATGTCCTTAGCAAAAGAAGAAGGCTGTGAGATAGTATGTGGGGGTCAGAAGCTTGAGCTTGATAATCCTGGATTTTATATGCAACCTGCTTTATTAGTCGGCGGTAATAACTCAATGAGAGTGAACCGAGAAGAATTATTTGCACCAATGGCTTGTGTTATTAAGGTTGCGGATTATGATGAAGCACTTTCAGTTGCCAACGACACAGATTTTGGTCTTGTTTCAGGAATCATTACTCAGTCATTGTCACGGGCTAATCATTTTCGAAGAAATGCAGAGAGCGGTTGCGTTATGGTTAACTTGCCAACAGCAGGTACTGATTACCATGTTCCTTTTGGTGGTAGAAAAAACTCAAGTTTTGGCCCAAGAGAGCAAGGTACGTATGCTAAAGAGCTTTATACTCAAGTAAAAACCTCTTATATTTCTGGCGGTAATCCATAATGGCTCATTCATCACTTTTCATTGACGCCCTCCAATACAACAATTGGAGTGAAGAGGTTTTCAAACAAATTAATGAAGGTGGTTTAAGCGCGGTCCACGTTACAATTTGTTACCATGAAGACTTTCAGGAGATGGTTCAAAATGTTATGGACTGGAATCGTCGTTTTGAAAGTTATTCAAGTATGATTTTTCATGGTCGAACAGCAAGTGATGTTCGCAAAGCACAAAAAGAAGGGCGTACTGCGATATTTTTTGGATTTCAGAATTGTTCACCTATTGAAGATAATATTGGACTGGTCGAAATATGTCATCAGTTAGGTATCAGATTTATGCAGTTAACCTACAACAATCAGAGCTTATTAGCTACAGGCTGTTATGAAGAAAATGACCCTGGTATTACTCGAATGGGTAAGCAGGTAATAAAAGAAATGAATAGAGTCGGCCTGGTTGTTGATATGAGTCATTCTGCTGAGCGCTCAACTCTTGAAGCCATTGAAATATCTGAACGCCCAATTGCAATAACTCATGCCAATCCAACTTTTTGGCATCCTGCACTAAGGAATAAGTCTAATAAGGTTCTTGAGGCTCTCGGAGAAAGTGGAAGTATGCTCGGATTTTCAGTATATCCACATCACCTAAAGGATGGTACAAACTGCACATTGGAAAGTTTCTGCACAATGATTGCTGATACAGCAGAAATCATGGGAGTTAATAATATTGGGATTGGGACTGACTTGTGTCAAAACCAGCCTGACAGTGTTGTAGAATGGATGAGAAATGGTACGTGGACAAATGAACGTGACTATGGTGAAGGTTCAGCTGGCTTTGCTGGCTTTCCCGATCAACCTGAATGGTTTCGGGGTAACCGCGACTTTGTAAATATTGCAACAGGACTAATGAGTGTAGGGTTCTCTAATGATGATGTAGATTTAGTAATGGGTAATAATTGGCTAAGCTTTTTTGAATCATCTTTTGAATCTTTAAAATAATATCGATGACTGCTGACACAGCATTACTTGATATCGATTCTGATTTTATGCGACCACCTGAACAGGTAATGCGTCTAGATAGAATGGGCTCTTCATTCCCAACTCGTTTAAGTTTTATGCGAACGCTCATTAGGCGTATGTCTAAGGAGAATTGGAAATTTGAGAGAATTAGTCGTGAGGTTGATAAGGATGGTTATGGTGTCAGCGTTTATTCAGCTATTACACCACTAAGAACTTACTCATTGATTGCTTTTACTCAAGAGATACCAGCTGAAATGAGAACAGATAGGGTTATTGCAGAAGTATGGGATGCAACATTTAGTCTATTTGATGGCATACCTGCACAAGATGATATTGATTATTTAGCAAACAACACTCCAAAGCAGGAAGGCGGACGATATAGGCCAAGCGAGCTTGTATTGGCAAGGGCAAATAAAAGCCTAAGAGTCTTTGAAAATGTCATTGCCTCCTTGGCAAAGGGAATTCAGCCAGATCTCGATTTATTATCTTCTGTAGGTTATTTAATGCGAACTACTGCTGTTTATGGTAGTGGTAAGTTTGGTTGCGCCGACAGAGCTAAGATTGCTGATCGGGAAGAGTGTAAACCTCCATTTCAAATAGAGTTATTAGCGGTTTATTTGATTCGATGGTTCACGATAGATTCAGTTGAAGAGCTTGCTAAAGAAAGAGGGGGTGACAAAGCGGTAAGGTTGAATGAAAACACTCGTCAATTTGTTGGTGTTGGGAACTCAACAGGACTAGGTATGGCACCATTTTTACTTAAGCATCCAACATTAATTCATAATTGGGTTGTTGCTAAAGAGACCGCTTTGGCAAGAGTAAGATCAATTGAAACTCCACTTCAAGGTACTCTAGAAGTTTTTTTAAAGTCACTACTTCAGGTCAGCCAGCATATTGATGAATGGAATGTTGAAGACGCTGTTCAGGCAGAAAGAATTTCATGCTTAACTGATGAAATTCAGGCACTCAGGATTTGGTGTGAAGATGAATCAAATATATTCAGGCCCTATCCATGGAATGGTATTTATCACTATGTTGAGGACAATTTTTCTTTGGAATGTCAAGAGATGATTGTCTCTCTAATTATAGAACCTCATGGCTTGATAGTAGATGATCTTGCAGAGACAATGTCAACTACTTCAATCCCAAAATTTAAGGCTGACATGTCGTTATCTCAATTAAAAGTGGTTGTTGAAGATTGCTATCAGTGGGCGACAACTATTGACTTTTCTTTAGAAGAATCACAGCATCATTTTTGGTACTATTCTGAAGATAAATTAGAGCCTCGATTTGGCTCAAAGGGTGTTGATGATGGGGTTGAGCAAGAAATGCCTTTAGCTATTGGGCGTGATGTGCACGATCTAAATGAGAAGTTATCAGAGACTCATGATGACGTACCTATCAGTGAATTTGTTATGATGCATCCTCAGTTTAGACATATTATTCGTCGAATTCAAAATACTTTTGTAAGGCCTTATTCGGAAGTACAAGATAACTTGTTAAGTGAATCAATGAGGCCACTGGATCTTTTGCGTTTTAAGTTGGCATTCTTTGGTGCCTCAAAGTATGATCCCAAGTCAGACCTATGGACTCGGATATCTATGTATCAAGGCGCACCAATGCCGGATCAACTTTCAGAGCCAAATCATGACTGTTGGTCATTTCCAATTGCAGGCCGTTCGCAGTCATATCCGTGTATAAACTGTACATGTCAAAAAGCGATTTAACGATTTCATTAAATGAAGTCCTTTTTTATTTCACTCGAGCAGCCTTCGGTGTAGAGGTACCTATTGGTCTCTCAGAGGACTTTGCACGAAGCAATATGTGGATTTCAGAAAATGGTTTTGATCCTTCATTGTGCAGTTTGAAGGCGCTTGATAATCTAGACAGTGAAATAAGCAGCTTAGCAATTAAATTTGAAAAGGTAAAAGAAGGAGGGCATTTATTTTGTCCAAAAGGTAAATTATTGTCTTCTCTAGAGGCTTCTGCAAGTTGTGTAGACTGGGTCGAAGTCAATAGTGCGAATGGTGAATTAAAAATTAGCAATGTTGATTCTCCATTGTTAGTTGTTTCTGCTCTGGGTGCAAACCAATGCAGTGGGTTAAAAGTATTTTGGGTTGACCAAGACGAAAATCAATTCCAAGTTAACTTAATTGATAATGAGGTATGGGAAATTTTAAGTTCATCAACCAATCCTATAGAACTTAGTAGCAATGCTGATATGTTAATTTCACCTTTAGGATTAAGTAATGAATCCTATAAAGGTAAAACTGTTAAAACATTTAACTTAGCTGAAGAGAAATTGAACATACTTCATAACGGCGTTAAAGTAAGGGAGAATTGGCAGGGAATTTATGACTATTTTTCGCGTTGTTTGGTGAAGTCAAGTGCTGAATCTAGGGCTTCAGGAGCAGGCGCGGGAATGGTTGATACAGATTAGTTTAACACTCAATAAAGCTTACAGCTAAACCACCAAGGGATGTCTCTTTGTATTTGTGTGACATATCTAGGCCTGTTCTTTTCATTGCGGCGATACATTGATCTAAAGAAATTAAGTGTTCTCCACTCTCTCTTAAGGAAAGTGAGCTTGCTGTGTACGCTTTGACAGCGCCGAAGCCATTTCTCTCAATGCAAGGCACTTGTACGAGTCCTTTGACAGGATCGCAAGTCATTCCTATATGGTGCTCTAAAGCCATTTCAGCAGCATTTTCGATTTGGGCGCTTGTGCCTCCTCTTATGGCGCAAAGACCTGCAGCAGCCATAGAAGATGCTGAGCCAACCTCGCCCTGACAGCCAACCTCTGCACCTGATATAGAACTGTTTTGTTTAATTAGCCCACCTACTGCAGATGCTGATAAAAGGAATTGATGGATTTGCTCTGGAGTTGCTGATTTATGTTTATAGTAATAGTATAAGGTTGCTGGCACTACCCCTGATGCACCATTAGTTGGAGCAGTTACTACCATATGTCCTGCAGCATTTTCTTCATTAACTGCCATTGCATAAGCACAAAGCCAATCATTAGTACTTGTATTTTCTAGGTCATTTTGTAGGTTTTCATGTAACTTCTTTGCCCGCCTTTTTGTATTTAATCCACCAGGCAGGATGCCTTCTGTAGTGAGACCATTTTCAACACAGCTTTTCATTGCATTCCATATCTCATCTAGTTTATTGATAAGTATTTCTTCAGGAATATTTTCTAGCTCATTTGCAAGCTTCATTTCCCAGATTGTTTTATTATTCTTTTTAGACATTTCTAGCATTTGATTGGAGTTATCAAAAGGATAGGGATAAGCCGAGCTTAATTCTGCAGCAATTGGAGCTTCAATATTATCTATTTCAGCAAGAGTTGATATAAAGCCACCACCTATAGAGAAATAGGTATGAGAAATGAGCATCTTGTCTGATTTGTCTAGAAGTTCAAAAACCAAACCGTTAGGATTTTGTTTCATTGAATTTCTGGTGTCAAAAATGATATCGTCTTCTGAAAAGAACGCTGCCTTTTGAGTGTTATTGATATCTATACTTTTTGAGTTCCAGGTGCGCTCACTCAACTCATCCATATTTTCTTTGATGATAGTATGTGGCAGGTATCCATGAAGACCAAGTGTTACTGCTCTATCGGTTGCATGGCCTACACCAGTGTATGCTAGAGAATCCTTTAAAGTGCATCTAATATGATAGGTATCAATCTTAGGATTTGAATCGACAAATGTTCTAACATGCGTCATAAAATCATTAGCTGCAACCATGGGTCCCATTGTATGAGAGCTTGATGGACCAACCCCAACCTTAAATAAGTCTAAAACGCTAGTAAACATAACAGCTTGAAAGCAATCCGTAATGTACAATATTTTACTTTATTAATAACTTTCGAGTTTCATAAATGAACGACACCAAGAGCTTTGAACTTTTGAGTAAAAGCACCGAACTTGACCAGGGACCGGGGCAATACAGAATTGGTCTGGTCGCTCTTTCCAATGATTATGTTACCGAGCGCGACTTTATGAATATGCGCCCCAGTGATGATGTCGTTGTTTATACAAGTAGGATACGTAATACACCGGAATGCACAGCCGAATCTCTTCGTGAGATGGAGCCGCTCATTACTGAAGCGACCTCTCTTATTGTGCCTGAGGGGCGTTTGGACGTAGTGGCATATAGCTGTACCTCGGGAACGGCCGTGATGGGTTTTGATAAAATACGCTCACTCATACAAGCCGCCCGCCCTGGCATTGCGGTTGTGACGCCGATTACCTCATCTTTGGCAGCTCTTGATCTTTTCAGAGCACAACGAATTGCAGTGTTGACCCCCTACGTAGATGATGTTAACGCCGGTATTGCGAGGTATTTAGAAGATCATGGTAAATCGATTTCTGCATTTAGTAGTTTTAAAATAGTGGAGAATGAAACTATGGCGTTGGTGACTCCACAAAGTATCTTTAATGCGGCTCTTGAGGCTGACAGGGATGATGCCGATGCTTTGTTTATTTCTTGCACAGCTATCCGAGCCGTTGAGGTGATTGATAAAATAGAACAGAAACTTGGTAAGCCTGTTATTACTGCCGTTCAAGCGATGTTTTGGCAGTCATTACGCTTTGCAGGTTTTAATGGCAAAATTTCCGGTTACGGACAGTTAATGTGTTTGTAGATCTAATACCTATGGTATTTATTGTACATAGAACTACAACACGAAATAAATGGAGATAATGTTATGAATTACAATAAGCCGTTTCAAAAGTCCGAATACGATCAACGTGTCAGAAACGTAAAACTACGCATGGAGAAAGCCGGTTTTGACCTTCTTATCTGTCAAGACCCAGCCAATATGAATTGGCTTACAGGTTTCGATGGCTGGTCATTTTATACTCCTCAGGCTGTACTCCTGCATTTGAATGAATCAACGCCGATATGGTTTGGGCGTGCTCAGGATGCCAAGTCGGCCGCGATTACTACCGATATAAGTTCTGAAAATATCATTGGTTTTTCTGAAGCATTGGTTCACCATGTGACAAAACACCCCTTTGATGAATTGTGTGACCTGATTATTTCTCGTGGTTGGGGTTCTGCGCGGATTGGCGTTGAACTAGATGCACATTACTATACTGCACGTGCGCAGCAACACCTCGTTAATGGCCTGCCTAATGCACATATTTCGGACAATGCTGAACTTGTAAACTGGGCACGTATAGTGAAATCTGATGCTGAACTTGTTTATATGCGTGAAGCTGGTCGAAATGTTACAAATACTATGAAGCAGGCTATTAATAATATCAAACCTGGTATCAAGCAATACGAAATCATTGCAGATGTATACCATTCACAGATTAGTGGGTTAGATGGTAAATTTGGTGATTACACAGGTCTGTGTCCTTTAATTCAGGTTGGCGAAGGAACAAGCACGCCACATCTTACATGGACGGATAACCCTATACCAGATAATGGCCTGGTTGTTATGGAGCTAGGCGCAGCACGTCGGCACTATAATGTACCACTAACGCGAACGGCTCACATTGGTATACCACCTGAAGAGATAATTCGACTGGCTGAGGTTATCATCGAGGGAGGTGATAGTGCTCTTGCAGCAGCAAAGCCTGGGGTGACATGCGGTGAGGTTGAGGAAATTTGGCAAGGTATTTTGAAGCGTAATGGCTATCAAAAAGAGAGCCGTGTGGGTTATTCTATAGGTTTAAATTACCCTCCAGATTGGGGTGAGAGAACAGCAAGTTTACGTAGTGGCGACAATACCGTTTTAGAGGTGGGGATGTGCTTTCATTTTCAGTCTGGTATGTGGCTAGAGGATTTTGGAGCAGCTATCTCAGAGCCATTTGTGGTTACTGAAAAAGGTGGGGAGCGATTATCTAACGTTAATCGTGAACTCATAATCATAGATTAATTAAGGAGAATTGAATGAATGATTTATTCGCATCAGATAACGTGACCGGTGCTTGTCCTGAGGTTATGGATGCTGTTGTGGCTGCTAATTCTGGTATTGCTACATCCTATGGTGATGATGAATGGTCATCCCGCTTGCAAACGAAGTTGTCAGAGATTTTTGAAACAGATGTTGAGGTTTTTCTAGCAGTAAGTGGAACGGCTTCAAATGCTTTAGCACTCTCTGCACTAGCTCCAGTTTTCGGAAAAATTTATTGTCATGAGTTATCTCATATTAATACTGATGAGTGCGGCGCACCTGAACTTTTTACTGGTGGTGCAAAGTTAATTCCTATGCGAAGTAGTAACGGAAGAATTAAAGCTCATGAACTTGCTGAAACAATAAGAGGATCTGGAAATGTGCATGTTACCCAACCCTCTGTTGTAAGTATTACTCAGTCATGTGAAACTGGAACTGTCTATCAATTGGATGAGATTAAGGCAATTTCCAAAATAGCGCGTAAGCATAAAATGAGTGTCCATATGGATGGTGCTCGCTTTGCAAATGCCTTAGCATCTCTTGATGTAAGTCCAGCAGAAATGACCTGGAAATCTGGGGTCGATGTTCTTACATTGGGAGGCACCAAAAATGGCTGCCTTGCTGCTGAGGCGATTATATTTTTTAAACCCGATATGGTTGGTAATTTTCCATATTTACACAAAAGATCTGGTCAACTTCTTTCAAAAATGCGTTTTATTTCATCCCAACTCGAAGCCTATGTCACAGATGATTTGTGGATTCGAAATGCTCAGCATTCAAACTCAATGGCAAAAATTTTAAGCGAGGGTTTGAATGCTTTTTCCAATATTGAATTGGCATACCCAACTCAATCGAATGAAGTTTTTGTTCATCTTCCTCGTGAGCTTATAGATTATTTAAATAATGCTGGCTATGATATTAACGAAGAAGAGCTAGATGGGAAAGCGGTTAGGTTTGTAACTGCTTGGAATTCTGAGTTGAAAGATGTTGATCGATTACTTGAAGTTATAAAACAGCATTCATAACCAAATATTAAATTACTACTAAATAAAGGTTAAATTATGTCAATATTATTAGCATCTACAGACTTTTGGGAGGATATGGAGGTCTGGTCAAATGGCCTGAAAATAGCTATGCCAGAGATGGATATAAAAGTTTATCCTGATGAAGGTGATGTTGATAAGGTGGAATATGCTGTAGTCTGGAAACACCCTCCAGGCATACTGAAGGAATATCCAAATTTAAAAGCGATTCTATCTCTAGGGGCTGGGGTAGATCACATTATTAGTGACCCTGATTTGCCTGATGGATTGCCTATAATTCGTCTAGTTGATAAAAAATTAACTCATGAAATGTGTCTTCATTCGCTGCATTGGGTTTTACATTTTCATAGTGATCAGTACCTTTATAGAATTCAACAATCTAACCGCAAGTGGATCCAGCAAAGCTCTGTTCAGAGTGAGGATCGAACAATTGGCATTATGGGCTTAGGAAATATTGGAAACAGTATTGGCGACTTGTTAATTAATTTAGATTTCAATGTGATTGGTTGGGGAGCTAGAAAAAAACAATCATTAGGTGAGATTGAGTATTTTTTTGGCAAAGATCAACTTTCCGATTTCCTGAGTAAGACAGATATATTAATTAATGTACTCCCATTAACTGAAAATACTACTGATATTATTACAAAAAAGGAGCTTGAATACCTTCCTAAAGGTTCATTTATTATTAATATTGGTAGAGGTGGAATTATTAATGAGAAAGATCTTTTATTATTATTAGACGATGGCCACATTGCTGCTGCTGCTTTAGATGTATTTGCGAAAGAGCCTTTGCCAGAAAATAATTTACTTTGGAGTCATCCTTCGGTATATATCACACCTCACATCGCAGGGCAAAGTAACCCTAAATCTGCTGCAAATACTATTGCTGAAAATATTTATCGTATCAATAAAGGAGAATCACCATATCCTATATATAGCAAGGAAAATGGATATTGAATTACTTGCCGTAGAAGCAGCAAGTCTTCTAGAAAAATAGTCTCAAATAAACGATATTTCGTTTCATTTTTTGAGGGATGGTATAACAATAGTAACAGAGTGTTCAGAAAGTTTATAAATCATTAGGAATTGAGAAATGAGAATTGAAGAAGATATAAAGTTGGATTATAACAATGTGCTAATTAGACCAAAACGAAGCACATTAGGCTCACGTAAAGAAGTTGACTTAGAAAGAGGCTTTAAATTTCGCAATTATAAAGGCGACACACTTGATGATTATCGACATTATCGAGGTGTGCCTATTATGGCATCTAATATGGATGGGGTTGGTACATTTGACATGGCAGACATACTTGCTAAACAACAAATGTTTACATGTCTTGTTAAGACGTTAGCAGTAGACGAGCTAGTTGATTACTTTAATGCCAAGAATGATTTAAGACGAGAACATGTAGCAATGAGTATTGGTATTACTGACAATGATTCGGCAAAGTTCAAAGAAGTATTCAAACAAGTTGATAAAGGCAATCTAAAGTATGTTTGTATTGATGTAGCAAATGGATATAGTGAACGATTTAGTAACTTCGTTAGAAAGTTTAGAAAACAATATCCTAATGTAGTAATCATTGCAGGCAATGTAGTCACTGGTGAAATGACAGAAGAATTAATTCTAAATGGTGCAGATATCATTAAAGTTGGTATCGGACCAGGCAGTGTTTGTACAACTCGTATTCAAACTGGTGTTGGATATCCACAATTATCAGCAGTCATTGAATGTGCCGATGCGGCTCACGGGCTAGGTGGACATATTATTGCTGACGGTGGTTGTGCTTCACCAGGTGATGTCGTTAAAGCATTTGCTGGAGGAGCCGACTTTGTGATGCTAGGTGGAATGTTAGCAGGACATGACGAGGGTGGTGGCAAGATTATTACTAAAGAATATATTACAAAAGAAGTTGGTGTGACTGAAGAAAAATCATTTATACAGTTTTATGGCATGAGTTCAGATGCGGCAAATGTAAAACACTTTGGTGGACTTAAAGATTATCGAAGTTCAGAAGGTCGTGAAGTATTAATTCCATATCGTGGTGAAGTATCAAATACAATTCAAGACATATTAGGCGGTATTAGAAGTTCATGTACTTACGCAGGTGCCCAACGACTTAAACACTTAATGAGATGTGCAACATTCATTCGTTGCTATGACACACATAACAGAGTATATGAGAATAATTAATGAATAAAGATATCTCCAGATGTCTTTTTTTATGCATGTAATAGCTTGTTATAAAGGGATTTTACAAAATACTCTTCTTATGACGTATCAAGAAGTATCATAAACTCTTAACAAATTGTGAGTATAAAAATGAGTATAAAACACTCTCCCTCACACATCAAACGAAATTTGGGTTTTTAAACGTACTTTGTAGGTACTGTTAAGACTTTCATTGTTTAGATAAGCAAATCCACTTTACTAGGCAAAAACAAAGCCTAGAATCTGCTTATATTCGTTCTAACTCCACTAGAGTCCATTGAGCATAATCAACTATAAAATTGATATTTGATTATTTAGTGTAATTTATTTTATTTCAAGTTTAATTGAATTCAACTAAAAATACTATTCTTATATAATATGAACTTTTAAGTTAATATCTGATGTTAAAGGTATACAAATGCTAACCACTTCTATGTATCAAATGCATCTTGATGCGGGTGCTAAAATGGTGCCATTTGCAGGCTATGAAATGCCTGTCAGTTACCCCCTTGGGATAAAAAAAGAGCACCTTCATACTCGCAATAATGCTGGGCTTTTTGATGTTTCACATATGGGCCAGATTAGACTCTCAGGTGAGGGTGCAAAGGCCGCTCTTGAGTCTCTAGTTCCAGTCGATATTATTGATCTGCCTTTAATGAAATTACGCTATGCCCTATTTACAAACAAAGATGGTGGTGTAATGGATGATCTGATGGTTACAAATCTTGGTGATGACAGTTTATTTTTAGTGGTAAATGCTGCTTGTAAGGAAGCTGATTTTGAACACTTGCTAAACACTATTGGCGTTGAGTGTAAAGTAGAGTTTCTTGAGGATGTTGCATTATTAGCATTGCAAGGACCTAAGGCACATGAAGTATTAGCTGAGATTGCTCCTTCTACCAGTGAGATGACTTTTATGACTGCTAAACAGTTAGTTATAAATGGAATTGATTGTTTCATTACCAGGTCTGGATATACAGGTGAGGATGGCTTTGAAATTTCACTACTAGCAAAAGATGCTGAAGAGTTGGCAAAATTACTGCTTTCTAATGAAGAAGTAGAGTGGGTTGGTCTTGGAGCAAGAGACTCGCTTCGTTTAGAGGCTGGATTATCTCTTTATGGGCATGAACTTGATAATGATCATAGTCCTGTAGAGTCTTCACTGAACTGGGCATTGTCTAAGGTAAGAAGAACTGGAGGTGAGCGTGAGGGTAATTATTTAGGTGACAATATCATTATGAGTCACCTCAATGAGGGTTCTGAATCAAAGATTGTCGGATTGCAGCCAGAAGGCAGAATGCCTGTTCGAGATGGTGCTCTAATTGAAGATGAATTCGGTAATGAAGCTGGACAAGTTACCAGTGGAGGTTTTGGTCCAAGTATTAATCGACCTATAGCTATAGCAAGGATAAAAAAGAATTATATAGAAAATCAGTCCAAACTTTTTGCCCTGGTAAGGGATAAAAAAATTGCAGTTGAGATTGTAAAACTGCCGTTTATTAAACAGAACTATTACAGAGGTTAAAAATTAAAATAAGGAGGAGTCATGAGCATTAAATATTCAGAAGATCATGAATGGGTAGAGCTGAAAGGAGATGATCAAGTGGTAATTGGGATAACAGATTTTGCACAAGAACAATTGGGTGATCTGGTCTATGTTGAGTTGCCAGAAGTTGGAGATGAGTGTAGTCGTGGAGAAAATATTTCCGTAATTGAGTCAGTTAAAGCAGCATCAGACTTGGTTGCACCAGTTTCTGGAACGATTATTGAAGTAAATAGTCGTTTGGAAGATGAACCGGAATTAGTTACAGAGGATTCTATGGGTGAAGGTTGGTTTATTAAAGTTAAATTATCGAATACATCTGAGTTAGATGACTTGATGGATGAGAGCGCATACAACAGTTTTATTGAGGAATAAGGAAAGAGTTTAATGGCTACTAAGATCGAAGATTTATTGAATAATGATGCCTTTACCAATAGGCATATTGGCTCTTCAAGTGAGCAGAAAAATCAGATGCTTGATTATCTTGGTTTTGATAACTTAGATAAATTGATTGACGAGATTGTGCCAGATATTATTCGTCGTAAAGAGCCGATGAAGATAGCTAATGGTATGTCAGAGTTGGCGGCACTCAAACAGCTAAGAAATCTAGCCAGAATGAATATTCGTTATAAGTCATTCATTGGTCAGGGTTATTACAATGCAATTACACCTCCTGTAATTCAGCGTAATATCCAAGAAAATCCCGCTTGGTATTCAGCCTACACCCCTTACCAACCAGAAATATCTCAGGGTCGTTTAGAGGCATTAATGAACTTTCAAACAATGGTCTCTGATTTAACGGGCATGGATTTAGCAAACGCATCAATGCTTGATGAGGCTACTGCTTGCGCTGAAGCTATGACTTTATGTCATCGAGTTAGTAAATCAAAGAGTAACGTTTTTTTTGTAGCTAATGACTGTTATGCTCAAAATATTGAAGTAATTAAGACACGAGCTGAGCCATTAAATATTGAAGTAGTTATTGGTGATCCTTTGGTTGAACTAAAGGAGCTTGATTGCTTTGGAGTATTATTGCAGTATCCTAATACCTATGGTGGTTTTAGTGATTACTCAAATTTAATCGAGTCGGTCCATCAAAAAAAAGCGCTTGTTGCAATTAGTGCAGACTTGCTGTCTTTGACGCTCTTAAAACCACCCGGTGAAATGGGCGCAGATTTGGTCGTTGGTAATACTCAAAGATTTGGCGTGCCAATTGGTTATGGTGGTCCACACGCTGCTTATATGTCTATCAATGACAAGTATAAGCGATCTATGCCAGGGCGCATTATTGGTGCATCAGTTGATACTAAAGGTAGGTTAGCATATCGACTTGCATTACAGACTAGAGAACAACACATTCGTCGTGAGAAGGCTACTAGTAATATTTGTACAGCACAGGCGCTTTTGGCAATTATGGCTAGTATGTACGCGGTTTACCATGGCCCACAAGGTCTCAAAAATATCGCTGGACGAATTTTTCGCTATGCCAGTGTTTTTGCTGATGGCATGGAAAAAATGGGATTTGGTATTGTAAATGAAACATTTTTTGATACATTAACGATAGAAGTAAAGAACTCGGATGCTATTGTTATGCAGGCTGAAAAAAATGGATACAATATAAATGTTTTTAGTAAAACTCTAGTTTCAGTTTCATTTGATGAGCTAAGCACTCCTGAGGATATTGAATATTTATGGAGGATATTTAATACAGAGTCTAATCTTAACGCTCAAAACATATTTGAGAAAAATAAAACTCAAATTAACAAGAATTTAAAACGGAAATCAAAATTTTTAACACATAAAGTCTTCAATACCTATCGCTCAGAAACAAATATGATGAGGTATATTCGCTACCTTGGCGATAAAGATATAGCACTTGATCGTTCCATGATTCCGCTTGGATCGTGCACAATGAAATTGAATGCTGCGGCTGAATTGATACCCGTTACTTGGCCAGAATTTTCTCAAATTCACCCTGCAGTGCCAATGAATCAGGTCATAGGATATCAGCAAATGATAAGCGAGCTTGAAGAGATGCTTTGTGAAACAACTGGCTACTCAGCGATATCATTACAACCTAACTCTGGAGCACAGGGAGAGTATGCCGGCCTTATTGCGATTCGTGGATATCACAGAAGTAGAGGTGATGATAATCGAAATATTTGTTTAATTCCTGCTTCTGCTCATGGCACCAACCCGGCTTCTGCACAAATGGCGGGTATGAAGGTAGTAGTAGTTAAGACTGCAGATAGTGGGAATATTGATCTTGCAGATTTAAAATCAAAGTGTAAAGATAATGCTGATAATCTTGCAGCAATAATGATTACCTATCCCTCTACTCATGGAGTATTTGAAAAAGATGTAAAAGAGGTGTGTGAGATCATACATAATGCTGGAGGTCAGGTATATATTGATGGTGCAAATATGAATGCTATGGTTGGCATTTCTGCTCCTGGTGAATTTGGGGGTGACGTTTCACATCTAAACTTACATAAGACATTCGCAATACCTCATGGAGGTGGCGGTCCAGGCGTAGGACCTATCGGAGTTAAGGAGCACTTGGTAAATTTTTTACCTACAACGCCATTAAATAATACAGATGTTGGTAGTATTTCTGGAGCACCTTGGGGCTCAGGAAGTATTTTGCCTATTAGTTGGATGTATATTGCAATGCTTGGTAAGGATGGTCTTTATGATGCTACATGTAATGCAATCTTGAATGCAAATTACATAACTAAAAGGCTTGAAGAACATTATCCAATACTCTATAGTGATGAAAATGGTAGGGTTGCCCATGAATGCATTGTTGACATTAGACCTATCAAAGATACAGTAGGTATTAGTGTTGATGACGTTGCAAAACGATTAATTGACTATGGTTTTCACGCGCCAACTATGTCATTTCCAGTTGCAGGCACACTAATGATTGAGCCAACCGAGTCAGAATCTTTAGATGAGCTAGATCGATTTTGTGATGCTATGATACAAATCAGGAAAGAGATACAGAAGGTTGAGTCAGGTGAGTATTCGACCGAAGATAATCCATTAATTAATTCGCCACACACGCTGGAAATGGTAACATCTACTCAATGGAATTTTTCCTATTCTAGGGAAGAGGCTGCTTACCCTTTAGAAAGCTTAAGAAGAGTTAAGTATTGGCCTCCAGTCTCTCGAGTAGATAATGTTTATGGGGACAAAAACTTAATTTGTTCTTGTCCGAGTATTGAAAATTATAAATAACTGTTATGAAATCATTTTTGATTAGTGTATTAGGGGACGACAAACCTGGATTAGTGGATGGGTTGTCAAAAATCATTCTTTCTAGTGATGGTGATTGGATTGAAAGTCGCATGTCTAGCTTTGAAGGAAAGTTTGCTGGTATCTTGAAAGTTAATGTTCCATCAAAAAATGCTGCAAAATTAAAGAAAGCATTAGTCTCTTCTTCGTTAGGCTTACAGATTGCATGCGAAGAAACAACACCTCTAGAACAAGCTGATTTTAAGAGTTACAATATCGAGCTTATAGGTCAAAATCATGTTGGCATTATTAATAAACTCTCTCATGTCTTGGCTGATGATTTGCAATCAAATGTAGAAGAGCTAAAGACTGAAATAATCGATGCATCGATGTCAGGTGAGCAACTATTCAAGGCACAAATTACTCTTCATCTTCCTGTTTCTATGGATGAAAGCCTTATTAGAGATAAACTAGAGCAAATTGCTGACGAGATGATGGTAGAGATCTACTCTTACGAAAGCTAGAAAATCAATCACCACTAAGTAATTATATTATGGTCTGGGCCAAATGGAAATTTGGTAATGTCATATGCGCTATCTTCAGTTAATACCATAATATCATGTTCACGATAGCCTCCTGAACCTGGCTGTCCTTCTGGAATCATAATCATTGGCTCCATAGAAACTACCATATTTTTCTGAAGAACTGTATCAATATCCTCTCTTAACTCTACTCCAGCTTCACGGCCGTAGTAGTGAGACAGTACACCAAATGAGTGACCATAGCCAAAGGTCCTGCTTTCAAGCAAACCATATTCTTCAAAAATTTTATTAAGCTCAAGAGCAATGTCTTTGCATGCAACTCCAGGTTTAATAAGTTTCATTCCTTCTTCATGAACCTTTACATTAATTTCCCATAATCTAAGAGATTCATCATCAACATGGTCATAAAATAAAGTTCTTTCTAGTGCTACATAATAGCCGGCAATCATTGAAAAACAGTTAAGACTTAGAATATCACCCTTTTGAACTTTTCTTGTAGTAACAGGGTTATGAGCACCATCAGTATTGATGCCAGACTGAAACCAGGTCCATGTATCCATAAGCTCTGAATGCGGATAGCGCTTAGCAATTTCTCTTACCATGGCCTGTGTTGAGTGAAGAGCTATTTCGTGCTCTGGCGCACCTTCTTTAATAGCCTCAACTAAAGCTGCACCACCTATATCACAAACGTTTGCTCCTTGAATAATGTGTGCAATTTCTTCATCTGATTTAACAGAGCGCATCTTCATGCAGTCAGCTGAAATATCAATAAACTCAGCTTTATCAAAGGCAGATTGAAGCTTATCTAGGCGCTCTTTAGTAATATGGTCATGCTCAATTCCAACTCTTCCACTATTATTTATTAGCTGTTGTAATGCATAAAAGTAACTATCCTTTTGCCAGTCTGTGTAGACTAAGTTTTCACCAAAAGTTCGTCGCCAAGGCTGGCCACCATCAATATTTGCGGTTACAGTTGTTGCTTTCTCTTGAGTGACAACAAGCGCATAAGGCCTACCAAAAGAACAATAGAGGAAGTCACTGTAATAATTAATACCATGGATAGATGTAAAAATTACACTATCAATATTATTTTGTGCCATATGAATTCTAAGGCGTTCTTGACGATTTTGGAATTCTTTATCACTAAATGTATGTACTATATTGTCACCATTTGGTATAAGTATTGTTCTTGGCATATTCATAGCGACTCCTTTGTATAAGTTAATTTGTGCGGATGTTAGTCAATTTCGTTAAGTATAGCAAGTTTTTTTTAAACATATGCTTTTAGCTTCTTGCAAGGGAAGTTAAGTCCTATGGTTTAAAAATTATAATTTTATTGTGGTTTATTTAAAACACTTTCACGAATGAATGTATAAAGCCCTGAGGCTACAATAATTGTAGCTCCAATCAATGTGAAGCTATCTGGCCTCTCTCCGAGAATTATGATTGCTAGGAGCATTGCAAATACTATTCTTGTATATCGGAATGGTGATATAACTGACATTTCACCAATACGTGAAGAGATAACAATTGAATAATAAGCAATTACTCCAAAGGTTGATGCTCCAATAAAATACATAATATCAGTTGATGTTAGAGCTATCATTTCTGAGTTAAATGGCATAATAAAAAAACCTGAGATGCCAAAAGCTAAGAAGGCATATAAAGCAATTGTTACTGATGGAAGGTTGACCTTCATTGCACGTGTTGCTAGATCACGCCCTGCTAAAAACATAGCACCAAGCAAGGCAAAAATTGATGCTGGCATAAAGCTTCCGAAGCCTGGACGTAAAATCAATAAAACACCTATAAAACCTATTAATACTGCAGTCCAGCGTCGCCAACCTACACTTTCTCTAAAAAATACTGCAGCTCCAATGGTTACTAATAGTGGCGTTATTTGAAGAATTGCTGATGCTGATGAGAGAGGAGTTAAGGCAATTGCTATAACAAAAAATAATGCGCCAAAGAGTTCACAAACTGTTCGAATTATTACATACCTATTCAATAGATCTTTATGAATAATTGGTGCACGTTGAAGTAGAGCGATAATTAGAAATATGATGCTGCCAGTAGAGCCAAGGATTATTATTATTTCTGAGACTGGCAAGTGAGCTGAGAGCGTTTTGATAAATAAATCTTCAAATGCAAAGCCAGCCATAGCTAGAATCATGAATAAGATACCTCTTAAGTTTTCCATTCTCTTCTAGCTGTACGATTAAAGTTGAATTTTAACTCGACCCATGGCTTCTAGAGTACTTATTTAATGATGGCGAAACCCAGTGCTTTAAAGTACCAATCCTTGGTTGATAAATTTCAACTTTTAGAGGGTAGCATTTTGCAGAATCACTGGAATGACTTGAGCTGCAATCACCTCCAGGGCAAGCAGATAAAGCACCTAGTAGGTCTATTTCTGCAAAAAATTCAATAAAGTCATTCGGTCTTACTGGGCTTGCCTTCATGAAGTACTGGTGCGTTTTTTTAGTAAAGCCTGTACACATAAAAACATTCAGTACGTCATGAATCTTTGTTTCAATTTCAGGAATTGATTTTTTTTGTTGTCTTGAGAGAGCTCTGCATAAATTTGAGTGGCAGCAGTAATGATATTCCTCATCATTCAATGACATATGTGTGTAAGGATCACAACGTGTACCTATAACGTCATGAACGCTACCACCATCTTCATCCCACCCGTACCAGTCAAGTGTGTCATGAGTAATTGTAGCGATAGGTCTAAGAAAAGGAAAGTTTGAGTAAAGTCTATCACCAGTACTTACATGAGTGCCATAGAGTGCCCTAGTTTTGCCACTATAAAAATGCTCATTAATATTATTTTTATTCCACAAGTTTAAATCACCAACTTGAGGCCCCTCAATACTTACAATTCGAAAAAAATGACCAGCAGGTACAACAAAAGTTTTTGCCTCTCTTGGAGGAATGATAACTGAGTCAACAAGTTTCATTTTATCTCTTGCATCTCTATAAAGAGTTGAATCATATGTGGGTAAATTATCAATAGGGTAAGAAACCACAGGCTTAATAGTACGACGCTCTTTGGCATCGAAAGGTTCAGGATTTTGACAAATTGTTTTCATAATTTTCTCTAAATTAAATAATATTAGTGCTAATAGTTATTTAGCTAATTGTATTGTCCATAACCACCTCCACCAGGTGTTTTCAGGACAAAAACATCATCTTTTACAACTTCAATCTGCCCTTTAGTCCCTAATTCAGTGATTCGTGCATCTCTATGAATGACATAATTTTTTCCTACTGCGCCTGGCTTTCCCCCTTCAATACCATAAGGAGGCACTACTCTGTGGCCAGCAATAATATTTACTGTCATTGATTCTAGAAAACGTATTCTTCGATCAACACCATCACCTCCTTTATGAATACCATCACCTCCAGAGTTATTTCTAATACTGAATGATTCAAGTCTAACAGGAAAGCGCCATTCTAATACCTCAGGGTCGGTTAATCTAGAATTGGTCATGTGGGTATGAACTGCGCTGCAGCCATTTTGTTCTGCGCTAGCACCAGAACCTCCACAGATGGTTTCATAATTCTGTATTCTGTCATTACCCCATGTGAAGTTATTCATTGTTCCTTGTGAGGCAGCGACTACACCTAAAGCTCCAAAAAGGGTATCTACAATATATTGAGAAGTTTCAACATTTCCAGCAATAACAGCGGCAGGGTATTCAGGGTTAATCATTGAGTGTTCCGGAATAATTAACTTTAAGGGCTTGAGACAGCCAGCATTAAGTGGAATATTGTCATCAACTAAACAACGAAAAACATAAAGAACTGCAGCATGACAAATTGCACTTGGTGCATTAAAATTACTTGGGTGTTGATGACTAGTGCCGGTAAAGTCTATAGTTGCGCTGCGCTTTTTTTTGTCAACACTAATAGCAACACTTACTTGGTAACCATCATCCATTTTATAGGTAAAGCTAGAATCACTAATAACATCTAATATTCTTCGAACAGACTCCTCAGCGTTATCTTGAACATGCTGCATATATGCATGAACCACTTTAAGGCCATAATTTTGAATAACTCCAAGTAATTCTTGAGCGCCTTTTTCTGCTGATGCAACTTGAGCTTTTAAATCAGCTATATTTTGCTTAATATTGCGTGCAGGAAAATCACCAGAGCTAAGTAAATTGTATATTTCTTCTTCAAGAAAAACTCCTTTTGATACTAGAGTGAAATTATCAATTAAGATGCCTTCTTCTTTAATATGTTTGGAATATGCGGGAGTAGATCCTGGGACTGTTCCACCAATATCTGCATGATGACCACGAGTTGCTACATAAAAAATTACCTCTTCTTCTTGTTCATCATAAACGGGCTTGATAAGAGTAATATCAGGCAAATGTGTTCCGCCATTATAAGGAGCATTAATAAGAAAAGCATCACCAGGCATCATTGTTTTATTATTTTCACGAATAATTGTTTTAATTGATTCACTCATCGAGCCAAGATGAACAGGTACGTGAGGAGCATTGGCAACGAGATCACCAGTTGGAGAGAATAAAGCACAAGAAAAATCGAGACGCTCTTTAATGTTGACTGATGAAGCGGTATTTTCTAACACTGTTCCCATCTGCTCTGCAACGTTCATAAATAAATTGTTAAAAATCTCCAACATGACTGGATCCACTTTTGTGCCGATAGCACTCATTCTTTGTTTTTTTTCAGTGCGCTCTAATATAAGGTCAAAGTTATTATTAATACTTGCCTGCCAACCTGGCTCGATTACAATTGTTGAGGTATCCTCAATAATTACTGCTGGGCCAATAAGCTTGTCATGAGTAGAAATATTATTACGATGATAAAATGAAGTTGGATTTGAATCTCCATTCATCACTACATTTAGCCTAGCTAGAGAACTAGTACCTCTCTTTGTCCTCTTGTTATTTTTGCTTTCAACATGCTCACTTGGACACGAAACTTCAACTTGAATTGATTCAACGATCAGTAATTTTTCTGGAGAGATAAAACCAAACCTTGCTTTATGAATGTTTTCAAAATTTGACTTTATTTCTTGATATTCAGAAAATCTAACTGCTAAAGCACTGTCAGAGCCTTCATAGCGAAGATAAATTCGAGAGCTATAACGAAGTTTCTCAGAATTTAAATTCTGAGCTACCATTTCTTCTCGTCCTTGTTTTTTTAAATTATTAAATTGAATTGAGAGTGATTCAATAATGTCTTTATTTAGGTTTAATTCAATAGCTAGATCATTAATTGTTCGACTATCCGCAAGACCAATGCCATAGGCTGATAATACTCCTGCATACTGGTGCAAATGAATTTTTTTCATACCAAGACTATCTGCAACTAGGCAAGCATGTTGTCCACCAGCACCACCAAAACAAGACAAGGTATATTTGCTAACATCATAGCCACGTTGAACTGATATTTTTTTAATGGCATTTGCCATACATTCAATTGCTATTGATAAAAATCCTTCTGCAACCTCTATAGGTGAGACTGCTTTTTTAGTTGCATTAGAAATTTCTTTAGCTAGAACATTAAATTTTTCTTTAACGATATTAACATCTATTTGTTGGTTTGCGTTTTTACCAAATACTTTGGGAAATAATTCTGGATTTAACTTACCCAGCATTACATTACAATCAGTAACTGTTAGAGGCCCTCCATTTCGATAACATGCTGGACCGGGGTTTGCTCCTGCTGAATCTGGACCAACTCGATAGCGAGATCCATCAAAGTGAAGAATTGACCCACCACCAGCTGCTACGGTATTAATTAACATCATAGGCGCTCTAAGCCTTACACCTGCAACTTGTGTTTCGAGGGTTCTTTCATAGTCACCGTTATAGTGACAAACATCGGTGGAAGTTCCCCCCATATCAAAGCCGATAAGTTTTTTAAAGCCTGCTTTTTCTCCGGTCTTTACCATTCCAACAACTCCACCAGCGGGACCTGAAAGAATTGCATCTTTCCCTTGAAAAAAATGTGCGTCAGTTAGTCCACCATTTGATTGCATAAACATTAACTTTCCTTTGTCTTTCTTTTCAGTCCCCAATGCATTTTCAAATTGATTCACATAACGTCGCAAAATCGGTGATAGGTAGGCATCAATAACTGTGGTGTCTCCTCTCGGTACAATTTTCATTAATGGGATAACTTGGTGACTCACTGAAATCTGTTCAAAACCAATTTTTTTAGCAATGAGATTTATTTGATTTTCATGTTTTTTATAGCGATATCCATGAAGCAGAACAATAGCAATTGAGCGATAACCGTTGTCAAATGCTTTTTTCAGTTTTACTTCTGTACCAGACTTATCAAGTTTTTTAATTATGTTTCCATGAATGTCTACACGCTCATCAATTTCTTCAATTTCAGAGTAGAGCATATCTGGCAGTTTAATATCGAGAGCAAATAAATTAGGTCGTTGCTGATAACCAATTCTTAAGATATCTCCAAAGCCTTTTGTAATTGCTAATAGAGTTCTTTCCCCATTTCGCTCTAATAAAGCATTAGTTGCAACAGTTGTACCCATTTTTATAAGGTCAATTTTATCTAATGGGATTTGATCATAAGATTTTAAAGACAATATGTCACGAATACCTTGGATGGCTGCGTCAGAGTATTGTTGTGGATTTTCTGATAGTAGTTTATGTGTTGAAATTTTACCCTCTGGATTACGCCCAATAATATCTGTAAAGGTTCCTCCTCTGTCAATCCAGAATTGCCATTTATTATGAGTATTTTCAAATTTTTTAATCATAATTTATATTGTATATATAAATGATATTTAAATATAAAATTCATCAAAAAAGACAATCTAAGTTAAATAATATTTATTCTATATTTATGAGTAAAAAAAAATGATTGACAGTTATTCAAATTAGGAACAGAATGCGCAAATAAGTAACATCAATCTTGATGTTAAGGTTGGAGATTATTCATGCAGAATGACTATTTACGTGGCTTTACGCTAGTTATTATCAGTGGGGCAATATGGAGTTTTAGCGCTCCTTTAGTTCGTTTATTGGAAGATGCAGAAGCTTATAGATTGCAATACCTTCTCTATAGAAGTCTAATTATTATTTCAGTAGTATTGATTTATATCTTATTTAGAGAGGGAAGAAATTTTTTAAATACTTTTAAGCGTATTGATTCTTGGAGTTTATTCGGTGGTTTAGTGATGTCATTCATATTTTTTGGTTGGGTTTACGCTCTAACAACAACAACGGTTGCCATAACATTATTGATGCTGGCATTGTCACCGGTTCTTTCTGCATTTCTAGGTTATCTTATTCTGGGTGAGAAGCTAAGTCGAATAACGATTATGAATATGATGATTGTTGCAGCTGGAATTACAATTATGGTTTGGGGTAGTGATAAATCCACTACCATATTAGGCGTAATTTATGGATTTTTTATAGCATTAGGATTTTCAATATACACAATTACAATTCGAAAAAATCCTGAAATACCTAAATTATTAACGCCCGCACTTGCTGGATTTTTTTGCATGCTATGGGCAATAATCTTGATTATAGTAACCGATAGTAGTTTTGAAATGCCAAGCGTTAATATTGGTATAAGTGTGACGAGCGGACTAGTTATTAGTGTTGGTTTAATATTGTATACGTTTGGTGCAAAATACTTACCGAGTGGAGAGCTAGTAATGCTTTCATTGTTAGAAGTAGTTTTAGGTATTTTTTGGGCATGGCTACCAATTTTGGGAATTCATGAGGTGCCAAGTACAAATACTTTAATCGGTGGCTGTGTTATTGTTTTGGCAATTATTTTACAAGGCATTAATGCAAAAAAAATACATATTATTCCTATGCCATAAGCGCTTGAAATGTAATTGTTTTTTAGTAATAAAACAAAGATATTGCATTAGTTATTCTTCATTGATAAAATTCACCCTTTTTCGGCATTGACTTAATAAAGGGTTTAAAAGAAAAGTATCATTGATTGTTACATTATTTGTAATTGTGATTTGTAGTATTTTTGCGTTTTAATAAATCTATTAAAATAAAATGTTCCACATTTAAAAGCTTGTTTTATTATGAATGAATTAGTTTTTCCAAACATTAATATTGAAAATCTTGCCCAGTGGGAGGGTGATCTTTCACCACTTGAGTGCATAGAAATTAAAGATGAAACTCATAATGTTAAGAGCTTTACTTTTAAATCTAAGTTAGACGCATGGTTTCAGTTTTTGCCGGGACAACATACCACTTTATTTTTAAATATTGATGGTTCAGAGGTTATGCGAACCTA
>ENA-ORXI01000870-ORXI01000870.1-sediment-metagenome-genome-assembly--contig:-NODE-870-length-24662-cov-6.306081_pt1 | contig 24662 bp, 23 predicted proteins | sample MGYA00237861_ERZ511468 | MGnify/ENA primary metagenome ERZ511468 (study PRJEB26299, sample SAMN06266213) | sediment metagenome | isolation source: Hudson Canyon methane seep mesocosm | place: USA:Hudson...
GTAGCGCACCTAAGAATGCATATTTGGAATTTGATGCCCAACCGGCAATCACAATACCGTAAACACCCATCGAGGTTATTGCTAAAATATATAAAAGGCCGGCATCAATATCCGCCAATATTAACTCGGCATCAAATGGCATCACGGCCCATGCTGCCAAGGCTGGTCCAATAGCTAATACGGGTGCTACTAAAAATAAATATAAATTAGATTTTGCTGGGAATATTACTTCTTTTAGGGCCAGTTTCAAGCCATCTGCAATCGGTTGCAATAAACCAAACGGTCCAACACGATTTGGGCCTATACGTACTTGAATATATCCAATGATTTTACGTTCTGCATAGGTTAAATATGCAACACCCAACATCAAAGGCACGATAATCAACATTATCAGGCCGATATTAGGTAATAAAGTATGGATAATTAAGTCATACATAATTAGGCATCCACCGTCTCAAGTTCTGTAACGGTTATTGCTCCGAAACCAATGCCAAGTTGAGCGGCATCATTTAAACCTGTGGCCAGATAAATACAGTCATCAGCAATGTCTTCATCTATTTCAAATGGCAAGGTTAAAGAACGAGTCGCCTGATTGACCGTGATTGTATTTTGGTCCGACAAACCATAACGTGCTGCTTCACCTTTATTCATTTTTGCCACCTTACTTTTTTGATTGTCAGGTGTTTGTTGCAAAGAGTCACTACGACGAACCAAGGCATCAACTTGATACATTGGCACTTCAGAAATCGCCATTAATGCTGTTTCTGTTATTAAATTTTCAGGGATATATTGATCTTGTTTTCCAGCCACTTCATCATTTAGATTATCTTTAACTTCATCACGTACATCTTGAGATGAAACAAAATCAATATCTTTGATTTTGGCTAAATTAGCTAACACTCTTAATATTTTCCAGCCGGGGCGACTTTCACCTTTTGGTGCGACAGCACCGCTAAAACTTTGCCATTCCCCATCCACACCAATAAAGGTACCAGAGGTTTCAGCAAAACTTGCCAACGGCAGAATAACGTCGCAAGAATTCAACATGGTTTCGGTTACAAAGCTATTAATGGCAACGACAAAGTCTGCATCCTTTAACGCATCTTGAGCTTGTAGCGGATCAGCAGTATCAAATTCAGGTTCAATGCCAAATAATACATACGCCTTCAGTTTTTGTTGCCATATTTCATTGCTATTTAGGCCAACATTTTCTTGATAAGGAACGGCCCCAGCTAATGTCAATGCGTTTGAGTTAGCCGTTGGTAAGACAATAATGTGACTATCACTTAATTTAGCAATGAGATTCGCTAATGTTCTGATCGTCGCTGCTTGTGGATGATGATTAGCTAATGCGCCAACAAGCAAGCTTGCTTGTTTTGAGTCAGCTAATTGCATCGCTATAGTTTTATCTGATTCCGAGGGCACGATATCAGATAACAGTTCATCCCAATCACTACTTGGTTCTTCTGCTGAAGAAATCAGTGTTTTAGCGATACCCGCCAACGTATCTACCATGGCTTTTGCATTAACAGTGATTTGCTTATCAACAGGCATTAACAAATCAGATGCAAAAAAATTGATGTTGATTACAGCCGAACCATGAAGGGCTGCTTGTCGAATACGATGGGCAATAATCGGTTGCTCAGCTCGAATATTACAGCCGATCAATACAATATCATTACTGTATTCAATGTCAGACAAACACCAATGCTCAGTATTATATTCATACGCTTGATCTTCAAAACTTTGTTCACGTAAACGATGATCTATATTGTTTACGCCCATTCCACGCATTAATTTTTGGAATAAATAGCCTTCTTCTAAGGTAGCCATTGGCGAAATTAAACCAGCAACTTCTTCTGAATTGGTTTTCTCAATACCGTCGACTGTCGCTTGCAAGGCTGTTTGCCAATCAGTTTCTTGCCAAGTTCCATTTTGTTTGAGCATCGGTGTCGTAGCACGTTGTTCATGATTTATTGCCGAATAGCTAAAACGATCGCGATCCGAAATCCAAGACTCATTAATGCTGTCACACTCTCTTGGCACAACCCGCATCACTTCATTGCGGCGAGTATGAAACTCAATATGCGATCCAGCAGCATCATGCGGAGCAATAGAAGGATGCGCAGTTAACTCCCAAGCTCGTGCTTTGTAACGGAAAGGTTTAGACGTCAAAGCACCAACAGGACATAAATCGATGATATTGCCTGATAACTCAGAAACTAAACTGCTCTCTATATAGGTGCCAATTTCTAAATTTTCACCACGGCCCGTTGCGCCTAGTTCTTTTATTCCAGCAATTTCTTCACCAAAGCGAACACAACGTGTGCATTGAATGCAACGTGTCATATCGGTATTGATTAAAGGTCCGATATCTTTATCTTTAACGACTCGCTTTCCTTCGCTAAAGCGGCTAATACCTGAACCATACCCCATGGATAAATCTTGCAATTCACACTCGCCACCTTGATCACAAATTGGACAATCTAAGGGATGATTAATGAGCAGAAATTCCATCACTCCACGTTGTGCTGCAACTGCAATTTTGGAATGCGTAAATACTTTCATGCCTTCTGTAACGGGGGTAGCACAAGCTGGCAAGGCTTTACGGGCATTGTCGACTTCAACCAAACACATACGACAATTAGCCGCAATTGATAGCTTTTTGTGATAACAAAAACGAGGAATATCAATGCCTGCCTCATCAGCGGCTTGAATTATCATTTTTGTTGAATCCACGTTTAGCGGAATACCATCAATTTCTATATTAACCATAGTTATTTATTCAGTCTCTAGCTTCATTACACCATGCACCGACCATGATCGATGTGGTACTGAAATTCCTCTCTAAAATGTTTGATAAAACTCATCACCGGTGCCGCAGCTGCATCACCCAAAGCACAAATAGTATTGCCATTAATATTTCGTGCTACATCAACTAGACGATCTAAGTCTTCTTGGCGACCTTCTCCGTGTTCTATACGTTTAACTACGCGATATAACCAACCTGTACCTTCACGACATGGAGTACATTGACCACATGATTCCTCGTAATAAAATTCCGCAATTCGCTCTAATGCTTTAACCATGCAGGTTGTATCATCCATCACGATCACTGAACCTGCACCCAACATTGATCCCGCTTTGCTGATGCCGTCATAACTCATCATGACATCCATCATCGCCGCACCAGGAATAACCGGCGTCGAGCTACCTCCAGGAATAACTGCTTTTAGTTTATTGCCATTTCGTAGACCACCGGCAAGTTCTAATAAGTCAGCAAAGGGCGTACCTAAAGGTACTTCATAATTTCCTGGTTTATTGACATGTCCTGACACACTGAAAATTTTACTGCCGCCGTTATTAGGCGTACCAAGCTCATGAAACCACTCGCCGCCTTTTTGCAAAATCACCGGCACAGACGCTAAGGTTTCAGTATTGTTAATTGTTGTTGGTCGACCATAAAGACCATAACCCGCTGGAAAAGGCGGTTTATAGCGAGGTTGGCCTTTTTTACCTTCGATTGATTCCAATAAAGCGGTTTCTTCACCACAGATATACGCACCGGCACCAGGATGAGAATACAGCTCAAAGTTAAATCCCGTGCCTAAAATATCTTTACCTAAATAACCAGCGTCACGTGCTTCTTGCAACGCATTATCAAAACGCTCTAAAGGTTCAGTGAATTCACCACGAATGTAGTTATAACCTGTTTGTGCGCCGATGGTATAAGCCGCAATGATCATGCCTTCAATCAATTGATGTGGGTTATAACGCAAGATATCGCGATCTTTGCAGGTACCTGGTTCGCCTTCATCTGAATTACAAACTATATATTTTGCACCGGGCAGACGCCTCGGCATAAAGCTCCATTTTAATCCGGTCGGGAAACCAGCTCCGCCACGGCCTCTTAGGGCTGAATCTTTAAGTTCTTCAATAATATCTTCTGGACGTGTTTTTTCTTTCAGTATTTTTTCCAAGACGTCATAACCACCCACACTACGATAGGATTCCATGGTCCATGGTTGGTATAAATGTCGAGTACGGAAACAAACCTGATCTAATAACATTACTCTATTCCGTCCAATATCTCGTCAACTTTGTCATTTGATAAATGCTCATGATAATCACGGTTAACTTGCATCATTGGTGCACCACAACAAGCACCTAAGCACTCCACTTCTTTTAAAGTAATGTTGCCATCGTCAGTGGTCCCACCAAGCTCAACACCAAGTCGTTGTTCCAAGTGTTTGACGATATCTTCAGATCCGTTTAATTGACAAGATATATTAGTACAAACATTAATTTTATTTTTACCGACGGGTTTGAGTTCAAACATTGAATAAAATGTTGCCACTTCAAATACATTAATTACCGGAATTTCTAAATAATCTGCCAAGGCTTTCATGATGTCCTCGGACAACCAGCCACCATTAGCATCTTGCAAAACATGTAAACTTGGAATCAATGCAGATTGACGTTGTTCAACTGGATATTTTGCTAACCAGTCATTAATGTTTTGGCGAAGTTCACTATTAAATAGCTGTTGATTGTCACCTGTTAATTGAATATCGCTCATCGATCTATCTCACCAAATACAATATCCATCGTGCCTATCACAGCCACCACATCCGCTAACATATGACCTTTAACCATTTCATTCATCGCCGCTAAATGTGCAAAACCCGGCGCACGAATCTTAACCCGATAAGGTTTATTGGCACCATCTGAAATCATATAGATTCCAAACTCACCCTTAGGATGTTCAACCGCTGTATATACCTCACCTTCTGGTACACAGTAACCTTCGGTAAATAGTTTAAAGTGATGCACCAAGGCTTCCATATCATCTTTCATTGCCGCCCGTTTTGGAGGAGCAACTTTTACATTTTCAGTAATAACTGGACCTGGATTTTCTCGCAGCCAATCTACACATTGTTTGACGATCCTGTTTGATTGACGCATTTCTTCAACACGAACCAAATAACGATCGTAACAATCACCTTCCACGCCAACTGGAATATCAAAATCCATTCGGTCATACACTTCATAAGGCTGCTTCTTGCGTAGATCCCACTCGATGCCTGAACCTCTTAACATTGGCCCGGTAAACCCAAGTTGCATAGCCCTTTCTGGCGATACCACACCAATGCCAACGGTACGTTGTTTCCAAATACGGTTATCCGTTAATAAGGTTTCATACTCATCAACACATTTAGGAAAACGTTGCGTAAAGTCCTCAATAAAATCTAATACACTACCTTCACGATTAGTATTTTTCTGTTTAACTTCTTTTTCGCTATGCCATTTTGAAGATTCGTATTTGGCCATCGAATCTGGTAAATCACGATAAACACCGCCGGGGCGATAATACGAAGCATGCATCCTAGCGCCTGATACAGCTTCATAAACATCCATCAAATCTTCACGTTCACGGAAACAATACAAAAATATGGTCATCGCGCCAATATCAAGGCCATGCGTTCCTAACCACATTAAATGATTAAGGATCCGAGTTATCTCATCAAACATCACTCGAATATACTGAGCTCGTTCTGGCACTTGAACACCCAACATCTTTTCTATTGCCATCACATAAGCATGTTCATTAGATAACATCGATACATAATCAAGTCGGTCCATATAACCAATGCTTTGATTATAGGGTTTGCTTTCAGCTAATTTTTCGGTTCCACGATGCAATAAACCGACATGAGGATCGGCATGTTCAATCACCTCACCGTCCATTTCAAGAATCAATCGTAATACACCATGAGCCGCTGGATGCTGAGGACCAAAATTTAAGGTGTAATTTTTGATATCAGCCATGATTAGACTTCATCCTGATAACGATTATCATCACGAATCACACGTGGCACCAAGATTCTTTCTTCAATCGTAACCGCTTCGTATACCACCCGTTTTTTATCTGGGTCGTAACGCATTTCGACATTACCAATCAATGGGAAATCTTTTCTAAACGGATGACCAACAAAACCATAGTCCGTTAAAATTCGACGTAAATCTTCATGACCGGTGAACAAGATGCCAAACAAATCAAATGCTTCACGTTCAAACCAGTCGGCGCCATTCCATATTTTTGTCACGCTACTAACAACAGGATGCTCAGCATCAAGGCGCACTTTAATTCTTAATCGCTGGTTATTTTTAATTGATAATAAATGGTAAACCACCGCAAACCGATAACCTTCAGATACTGGCTCCATATGCCCTTCACCATCAACTGCACGACTAAAACCATGTCCTGATGAGGCTTTGGTTTCCCATGAGGAACCACCATATTCTGAGTAATCAACCCCACAGACATCAATCAGTTGTTCGAAATCAAACTGATCTCGCAACTGAGTACACGTTGTCAGCAACGCATCGGCCGCTACATGTAGTGTTAATTCACCGTTATCCTGCTCGCAGTCTAGTAATACACTTTCAAAATGCTGTTCTAATTTTTCTTTTAAGGCGTCCATTATGTGATTTTGCTAGCCTCATTTTGAGTTCTAGCAATGGTATTAGTTCGACGTATTTTATTTTGTAATTGAATAATGCCGTATAACAATGCTTCTGCCGTCGGAGGACAACCTGGTACATATATATCAACCGGCACAATGCGATCACAACCGCGTACCACCGAATAAGAATAGTGATAATAACCACCACCATTAGCACAGGATCCCATCGAGATCACCCAGCGAGGTTCTGACATTTGGTCATAAACTTTACGCAGCGCAGGCGCCATTTTATTAACTAAGGTACCCGCCACAATCATCACATCTGACTGCCTTGGACTTGGACGAAAGACCACTCCAAAACGGTCAAGATCATATCGGGATGCACCGGCTTGCATCATCTCAACCGCACAACAAGCTAAACCAAATGTCATCGGCCAGAGAGAACCTGTTCTTGCCCAGTTAATTAATTTATCTGCTGAAGTTGTAACAACGCCTTGTTCAAGTATGCCTTCTATTCCCACTCAAGCGCTCCCTTCTTCCATTCGTAGATGAAACCGACCACTAAAATCCCTAAAAATAGAAACATCGCTAACAAACCGAATACGCCTATTTCATCTAGCACAACAGCCCATGGAAATAAAAAAGCGATTTCTAAATCGAAAATAATAAACAGGATAGCAACAAGGTAAAAACGCACGTCGAACTTCATATGTGCATCTTCAAAGGGCTCAAAGCCACATTCATAGGCAGAACGTTTTTCATCGTCAGGACGACGAGGACCAAGAATATAACCAGCCAGCAATGGCATAACACCAAAGCCCACTCCAATGATCACGAACAACAAAATTGGGAGGTAACTCTCCAACATATTCTTGGCTCTATCATTCAGCATTCCCTAACAAACGAGTGCTGCTGTTTGGTTATAAAATTGAGATTTTCACATCTCAGCTTAGAAAAACTAGACTAAGATACTACACAGTCTACAAAGCAAAGAGAAGCCCAATTTCTAGATATAGATCAAGATTGTTTCTATTAACATTTATCGCGTGCAAATTACCTACGATGTCTAATCGAACATTAAAAATAGCTAACTTATTGTTCTAAAATTGGATGTTAATCAGAAAGGATGTTTTAACACTCTTTTATCAAGCTATTTACTAAGATCAACCAACTTTCAGTTAATTTTATTTCCATAGCCGTGCCAGCATTGTTTTACTTATTTACCATAACCAAGACAAACCGGCATTCAATGTATCTGAATCGAATCCTGTTTTTTCTTGTGTACGAACACCGATATAAGCAACTTTAAGCCTATAGTCTTTTCCTATAGGTCGTGAAAAACTCAATGCCCAGCCAATATTTTGTTTTTTATTATTACTATCAACACCATTAACGCTGCTTTCTCCACCATAGTTATAACCTACACTGGCACCGGCCCACACGCCTGGTTTGAAAGTATGAATAAGATGTCCATGAATAAAATACAAGGGATCTTGACGCCTGGTATTGCCATTAAAAAAATCATCATTTTTCATATGAAAGGCAACTTCACCAGTCAACTCTGACGTCCAATTTCCACGTTTATGTGTAATACCAAGTTGTGGACGAAATACAAAACGATTTTGGCCAAGATTGATCAATTTATCTTCCATATAATCACCCGTTGGCAAACGCATTGCCAATGCAACACCCACTATCGTTTCAACATCGGCATTCGCACGATATCGGACAAACTCTTTATTCTGTAACGGGGGAGCACCATATAAGTTGATGGCGAGACGTGCAAAAGTATCAGATAAACCATCGCGGTATGCAGATGCCTGAACGCCATCTAATAATCCTGTCCACTTTCCTTCTTGATAAGCTTGAGTAATATCTATCCGAGCTGATTTATCAAATAACTCAAACGTTCGAATATACTTACCAGCCCATGTTTTTAACTCCATTTCCACATCATCAAGCAAGAGGTCAGGATCAATAAAAATGTCCGCCTCCGTATAAGCATAAGCACCACCGATAAAGTTTATGTCTAAAGGAAGATGACTCCAACGAAGAGGAGATAATTCCATTGAATAAAGTGGTGAAACTAAAAAGACAAAGCATCCAATAACTAAAATACGAGTCAATAAATTAGCTTTCATCTTGCAACTTACGCAGTGGTAAACAGACAAGGATAAATCGCCAATAAAACAGCTGTCCATCGAGCACTGATTATGTGAACTTGATACATCCCTTCAACCTTTTTCTGTATGACGACCCAAAAAACTCTTTCACCAGAATAGCAGTGAGTGTCACGACTATGCCAATAAGTGGTGTTATTTATTACAGAAAAGCACCACATAGAATCTAAAGTAGTACATGTTGATATTGAAGAACAATGAAGTTTAGTTGTTTGAAATTAGTTTTACACTAATTTTGGGGGAGAGGCTTTGAGGATAGCCGTGAAGATGTTTGAATATGTATTTTGGTGCCGACGGGCGGAGTCGAACCGCCACGGACTACGTCCACCACCCCCTCAAGATGGCGTGTCTACCAATTTCACCACGTCGGCAATATATGAAGTTTGAACGCTAAGGCAGTTCAGGTAAATCTGCAGGTGTTGTTTCTATTGGTTCTGAAACCGTTGTTGTTACTGATTGAGTCACACTTTCAACTGTCTTTGGACTCGTAGAAAAGTAGGCAAGTGTAAGACTAGTAGCAAAAAAGGTTGCTGCTAAAATCGCACTACTGCGACTCAAAAATGAGGCTGAACCTTGGCTTCCAAATAAACTTGATGAAGCGCCGCCACCGCCACCGCCAAGTGCCGCAGCACCAGCATCAGCACCTTTACCGTGCTGAATTAGGATCAGGCCTACTAATAATAGTGAAATAATCACATGAGCTGCTAAAATTATTGAATCCATCTTTAAATATCAACCTAAATTTGTGCTTGTGCGGCCTGACAGATTTTAACAAACTCATCCGCATCTAATGATGCACCACCGATAAGTCCACCATCTATATCTGGCATCGCTAATAAAGGGGCAGCATTATTACCTTTAACGCTTCCGCCGTAAAGTATTCTTAATGATTCTGCTGTCTCTGCATCATGTTTGGCTATGCGCTCACGCATGAAAGAATGTACCTCTTGGGCCCATTCAGGTGTCGCCGTACGGCCAGTACCAATCGCCCATACGGGTTCATAAACAAGCACTGATTGCGATAAGGCTTTGACACCTTGATGTTCAATTAAAATATCCAAATGACGGCCAATGACTTCTTCTGTTTTACCGACAGCATGTTCTTCAGGGCTTTCACCAATACATACAATAGGTGTTAAACCTTCAGTAATCGCCATATGATATTTTTCGGCTATGAGGCGATCTAAAATCAATTGATCTAAATCCAATTCAGCATAAAGCGCACGCCTTTCCGAATGGCCAATTAATACATAGTTACAGTGAAAATCATGCAACATAGACGCTGCAATTTCACCGGTATATGGACCACGATGGTATGAGGACACATTTTGGATACCCCACTTTATATGGGAGCCTGTTAAAGCTTGTTGTACTTGTTGCAGATAAACTGCAGGGGGAAATAAAGCAACATCTATTGACGAAAAAGTTTTCGCCTGAGCAACAATACCATCCAACAGTAATTTACTACTCGTACTAGAGCCGTTCATTTTCCAGTTTCCAGCTACGAGCGGTGTTCGCACAGGGAATACTCTTGAAATGAATAAGGCCTCAGAGTACCTTTTTTAGGCATTTATAGCAATGTCAGCACTTGTTTTAAACGCAAAAACTTTATCGTTTTATCTAGTTCATGTTAGCCTTACGTTTCCTACTCTTTAATCTATTAAATTGGACAGTAACGCATGGAAATACAAACATCGAGTTTTGGTACACAATCAATTAGCGCTGACGATATTCTTATGTTTCCAAATGGTTTGATTGGTTTGGAAGATCACACGCAATTTAAACTCTTTCATGAAGAAAGTGAAAACCCAACTGTTTATTGGCTTCAATCAGCTACCGATGCTGATTTTATGATGTCCATAATCACACCTGCAGTATTAGGTTTTGAATACGATGTTGAACTTAGTGATGAAGAAATCAAACTATTAAAACTAGACAATGCCGATGATGCCATTGTTCTACTTATTGTGTACAAACAACATGAACAAGAACAAAATGCAGACGAGCTTGATATTAAGGCCATAGTAAAAGCACCGCTAGTCATTAATACTCAAGCTAAACTAGGTCTACAAATATCTTTACCCGCTATTGAATTTAAAGACTAATTACGACTGTAATATAGTTTCGATCGTGCTGGCGAGCTCTTTCGCCAGCTCATCGGTCAATGCCGCATCTTGACCTTCTACCATGACACGTACGACAGGCTCTGTACCCGATGCTCGAAGTAATACTCGACCTTGGTCGCCTAATTTTTCTTCCGTTATTTGAACAGCCTTCAATACATCATCATTAGCAGTCAAATCAACCATGTTTTTGGCTTTAACGTTGATCAAACATTGTGGATATTTAGTCACCGCTGATCGTAGTTCATGCAAGCTGTTTTTAGTTTCTTTCATCTCAGCTAAAACTTGCAACGCAGCTACCGTGCCATCCCCTGTGGTCGTTTTATCTAAACAAATAATATGGCCTGAAGATTCACCACCTACTCGCCCACCGGTCTCTTTCATCTTTGCAATTACATAACGATCGCCAACATTAGCACGATGTAAATTCATATTGTGTTTAGCTAAAGCATGTTCCAAACCTAAGTTCGACATCAGTGTGCCTACCACTTCGCTATGACCTATGCCTTTACGCTGTTGGGCCCGAGCAATAATAAATAGTAGCTCGTCACCATCAACCAGTTCGCCTTGATGATCAACCATAATCAGGCGATCACCATCACCATCCAACGCTACGCCCAAATCAGCTTGTTGCTCTAATACAGCGGCTTGTAATACACGTGGCTCAGTAGAACCACAATTTTGATTAATATTCAGACCATCAGGCTCAGCGCCCATAACAATAACGTCTGCACCTAGTTCTTTAAATACCTCAGGTGCTACGTGATAAGTTGCACCATGAGCACAATCAAGAACAAGTTTTAAACCGGTGAGATCAACGCCTGATGGAATAGTACTTTTACAAAACTCAATATAACGACCTGCAGCATCATCAACACGGTGTGCTTTGCCGAGCAAAGCAGAGTCTACTGTTTTAAGTGGCTGATCTAACATTGCTTCAATTTGTAACTCAACATCGTCAGGTAGTTTTGTTCCCTGACTTGAAAAAAACTTAATGCCATTATCATGATAAGGATTATGTGAAGCACTGATGACTATGCCAGCTTGAGCATGAAAGGTACGCGTTAAATAGGCAATAGCAGGCGTTGGCATTGGTCCCAATAAATAAACATCGACACCCGCTGCAGACAAACCAGCTTGTAGAGCCGACTCAAACATATAACCAGAAATACGGGTATCTTTACCAATCAATACTTTATTTTGACCACCATTAGCCAAAACACGACCAACAGCCCACCCTAGTTTTAAAACAAAATCAGGGGTAATCGGACCATCACCTACGTGGCCACGTATGCCATCCGTTCCAAAATAACGTCGTTTTTTTTCAGTCAAAATCTTCCACCTGCATTACATGATTGCACAAGCTAATTGCTTGTACAGTTTCTCGCACATCATGACTGCGAATTATTTTCGCTCCCTGCCAGACTGCTATTGATGCTAGAGATAAACTTCCAGCCAATCGTTCCTCTACTGATACATTTAATAATGCACCAATAATTGATTTCCGTGATACACCAACTAACACCGGTAATCCTTGATTAATCAAGGTATGTAAGTGCTTCATCAAACGTAGATTATGACTTGCTCGTTTGCCAAAGCCAAATCCCGGATCCAGAATCAGTTTATCTCGTGAAATTCCTGCTTGTTCACAAACCGTCACTCGCTGCAATAAAAACTGACACACATCAGCGACCACATCTTCATAGTGGGGGTTATCTTGCATGTTTTGAGGTGTGCCTTGGGCATGCATTAGACATACAGGTATATCAAGTTGAGCAGCAGCATTTAAAGCACCTTCAACTTGTAATGCTTGTACATCATTAATTAAACCCGCACCGGCTGCAACAGCCGCTCGCATCACCTCAGGTTTGCTAGTATCAATAGAGATCGGAATATCAATTTCAGCTTGAATGGCTTCAATTACCGGTACAACACGAGCAATTTCCTCATCCACTGGAACAATTGCAGCGCCGGGGCGTGTTGACTCACCACCAACATCAATAATAGCCGCACCATCTGCCACCATCTTCAAGGCCTGTTTTAAAGCTGCATCAGCAGCCACAAACTCACCACCATCCGAAAATGAGTCTGGCGTAACATTTAAAATTCCCATTACCCGCGGTGTGCTTAAATCAAGCGTTTTGCCAGCACAGTCCAAGATCACGACTTAAAACCTAGTGTAATTGATCGGCAGGCTTGTTTGATGCCTCTGAATCTGCATCTGTAGATGTGCTTTCAGAAGGTGGAGTGTCAGAATTGTCAGATCTATCTGCCCAGTCTCTTGGCTCACCAGGTTCACGGTCTTCCATAATGGCATCAATTTGATCACTATCAATGGTTTCATACTTCATCAATAGTTCAGCCATAACATGTAATTTATCGACATTATCTTTTAAGATCTGCTCTGCTCGCTGATAGTTACGATCAATTAATGTTCGTACGTCTTCATCAATCTTTTTCGCTGTTAGATCAGATACGGCTTTATGTTGCGTTACAGAGCGTCCCAAGAATACTTCACCTTCATCTTCACCATAAGACATCGGGCCCATATTGTCAGAAAAACCCCATTTGGTAACCATGTTATGAGCCAACTCAGTTGCACGTTGGATATCATTAGAGGCACCCGTTGTAACTGATTCTGTACCAAAAATAATTTCTTCGGCAAGACGGCCTCCATACAAGCTTGACAGGCTGCTTTCTAAGGCTTGTTTGCTACTGCTGTATTTATCTTCTTCCGGCAAAAACATCGTCACACCCAAAGCACGACCACGTGGAATAATACTGACTTTATAAACAGGATCATGTTCAGGTACTAAGCGACCTACGATGGCATGTCCCGCTTCATGGAAAGCAGTATTTTTCTTTTCTTTTTCGCTCATGACCATAGAACGACGTTCCGCGCCCATCATGATTTTATCTTTGGCTAATTCCATATCTTTCATGCTGACAAGACGTTTATTCGATCGTGCTGCAAATAATGCAGCTTCATTGACTAGGTTTGCTAAGTCAGCACCTGAAAATCCAGGCGTACCACGTGCAATAACACTCGCTTTAACATCATCTGCAGCAGGCACTTTTTTCAAATACACATCTAATATCTGTTCTCGACCACGAATATCGGGTAACGGCACCACAACTTGACGGTCAAAACGACCCGGACGTAATAAGGCCGGATCTAATACATCAGGGCGGTTAGTTGCCGCAATAACAATCACGCCGTCATTGCCTTCAAAACCATCCATTTCAACCAATAATTGATTTAATGTTTGCTCCCGTTCATCATTACCACCACCCATTCCAGCGCCACGATGACGGCCTACCGCATCAATCTCATCGATAAAGATAATGCACGGAGCATGTTTTTTAGCTTGTTCGAACATATCTCGTACGCGTGAAGCACCGACACCGACAAACATTTCAACAAAGTCAGAACCTGAGATAGTGAAAAATGGCACTTTAGCTTCACCGGCAATGGCTTTGGCTAATAAGGTTTTACCTGTACCTGGCGAACCTACCAGCAAAACACCACGAGGAATGCGGCCACCTAATTTTTGAAATTTGCTTGGGTCACTTAAAAAATCAACCAGTTCTGCAACTTCTTCTTTAGCTTCTTCAACACCAGCCACATCTTTAAAGGTGACTTTCACTTGGTCTTCATTGAGCATTTTGGCTTTGCTTTTCCCAAATGACATGGGGTTTTTACCACCACCACCTTGCATCTGACGCATAAAGAAAATCCATACACCAATCAACAATAACATTGGGAACCATGAAATAAAGATCTGCATCAATAAACCGGTTTGTTCAGCAGGTTTAGATTGAATCGTCACGCCATTATCAAGTAAGTCACCGATCAAACCAGGATCATAATCTGGGCTGTAAGTTGTAAACTCACTACCATCGGTCAGATCACCAGTGATCGTACGACCTTGAATATCAACTCGGGCCACGCTGCCATTTTTCACACTAGAAATGAAAGTGGAATAATCAAGTTCGCCTTGTTTAGTTTGTTGTGGTCCAAAGTTGTTAAAAACCGACATCAGCACCATGGCGACGACTACCCATAAAACGATGTTTTTCATCATGTCATTCAATGTTTGTTACCTCGAGTAACGTTTAATTATTCTGTTTTACTTTAAACCACGACCGAGTAAATAAACTTCTCGGCTCCGCGCCCTTGACGCATCTGGTTTACGTGTTACGACTTTATTAAAGCCTGCTCTCATTGCTTTAAGGTAAGCATCAAACCCTTCACCCTGGAATACCTTAACTAAAAAACAACCTTGTTTACTTAAGTTAGTTAACGCAAAATCCAAGGCCAGTTCAACCAAATACATACTGCTTGGCTGATCGATCGAATCTACACCTGTAATATTGGGGGCCATATCTGATAAAACAAGGTCTATTTGTTGACCATTTAATACGGCATTGAGTTCATCTAATGCTGAATCTTCCCTAAAATCACCTTGAATAAAGTGCACACCCGTCAATGGTGTCATATCTAAAATATCTAAAGCTACGACAGTGCCCTTATCCCCTACTTTGCGCAAGGCATAATCAGACCAACCACCCGGTGCCGAACCTAAGTCGACCACCGCCATTCCCGGACGCATCAATTTATCTTTTTTATCTATTTCATCTAACTTAAACGTAGCACGTGATCGTAAGCCCTGTTGCTGTGCTTTTTTTACATAAGGATCATCAAAGTGTTCTTTCAACCAATTGTGGCTCGATTTACTTTTAGCCATAAATCACGCAACCTTATCGAATGATATTTGTTTATCTGTTGATAATACTAATGTTAACCCCAAAAGGCTTAATATCAAATATAGATTTTTGCTAATAACATGCAATAAAGAAAACTGATCGAGTAACTGTTGATTTTCTTGCCAATCAAGTTGCTTAAGTTCGGCAATTTGCGGTTGCAAATAAAAACTAAATACTAACGTCATGATCACCATCAATACTAAGATCCAAAATCGCCACATTTGCATTACGTTTTTTTTATATTGAATCAGTTTGGCAATAATCAACACTAAACCACAGCCTAAACCTAAAAGGTTAATGGCAGAAAATAGTTTGCCAGCATACTCACCAGCCAAACTGACATCTCCTAAACTTGCAAAAGCCATTGGCACGGCAAGATAACCTATTGCCCATAAACCGCCTATCCACAAGGTGAGTAATAATTTCTCACTGGCATAACTAGATAACATCCAGTCAACTAACCTTTGTAATGAATAGCAACAATTTCATATTCAATAGCACCACTTGGTGCTTGCACAGTGGCAATATCATCGACCTCTTTACCTATCAGAGCACGAGCAATAGGGGATGAAATCGAAATCCGATTACGTTTAATATCAGACTCATAATCACCTACGACCTGATAGGTCACTTCTGCTTCATTATCGATGTTAAGCAAGTCGACAGTCACACCAAATACAACACGGCCATCCTGCGTTAAAGTTTCTGGGTCGATAATTTGAGCGTTTGATAACACGCCTTCCAATTCTTGGATGCGGCCTTCAATAAAACTTTGTTGCTCTTTGGCGGCATGATATTCGGCATTTTCTTTTAAATCACCATGCGCACGGGCTTCGGCTATTGCAGCCACTACTTCTGGACGTGCAGTAAACTTAAGCTTTTGTAGCTCATCTTTTAGCTCATCTGAGCCATTTAATGTAATTGGTACAGGCATTCAGGGCACCTCTATTTAATTCAATATTTTTTCTGCGAATCTTCAAGCGCTCATATTTTAGGCATGTTCTGCAGCAAATGGTTTACTCCCTTTGCAAAGGACATAACAACGAAGATGAATGCTTGAAGGTTCGCCCTTCGGGGCTTAGCCAAACAGCTAGCCTCAGCGTTTTAATTTTTTGATAGGTTAATACATAACTACAAAATTAACCTTGATCCTAGCTTTTTGGCGTTGCCAGAACAACTCTTTAATTAAGTAGAGGTGCCCAATAATTCTCCATGTAAATCTTGCAGACGATTAACTGAACCATTATCTGTGCTATTTAACGCTAGAACAGTAGCTCGTGCTGCTGCCAATGTTGTGGTGTAATTAACTTGATGTTGCAAGGCTGCACGACGAATTTCTCGTGAATCTGCAACAGCCTGACGGCCTTCGGTAGTATTTACAATTAAATTAATTTCATCATTTTTCAACATATCAACAATATGAGGCTGACCTTCAGCCACTTTATTCACATGCTCACAATTAACACCGGCTTCGTTCAATATTTTTTGAGTGCCGCGAGTTGCTAATAATGAAAAACCAATCTCAGCCAAATCTTTAGCAATCGCAACCACGCCAGCTTTATCAACTTCACGAACACTAATAAATGCCTTGCCACCTGTTGGCAAAGTGACTGATGCCGCTAATTGTGATTTAGCAAATGCTTCACCAAATGTCCGGCCAACGCCCATTACTTCACCGGTAGATTTCATTTCAGGGCCAAGAATCGGATCAACACCTTGGAATTTAATGAATGGAAATACCGCTTCTTTAACTGAAAAATATTCAGGAATAACTTCTTTCGTTACGCCCTGTTCAACCAGACTTTTACCCGCCATACATCTTGCAGCTACTTTTGCTAAAGGCACGCCGATAGATTTTGATACGTATGGCACTGTCCGTGATGCACGTGGATTAACTTCCAAGATAAAGATATTGTCACCTTGAATCGCAAATTGCGTATTCATCAGACCGACCACACCCAACTCCATCGCCATTTGACGAACTTGCTCACGCATACGGTCTTTAACATCGTCACTCAAACTGTATGTAGGCAAAGCACAGGCTGAATCACCAGAATGTACACCTGCTTGTTCAATATGCTCCATGATGCCGCCAATCAAGACATCCTTGCCATCACAAATCGCATCAACATCCACTTCAATCGCATCATCAAGGAAACGATCAAGCAATACTGGCGAATCATTAGACACTTGGATTGCGGTTTTCATATAACGATTCAATTCATCTTCGTTATAAACGATTTCCATCGCTCGCCCACCTAATACATAAGATGGACGTACCACCAGTGGATAACCAATTTCAGCAGCCAAAGCTACAGCTGTATCAGCAGAAAAGGCTAAACGATTAGGGGGTTGCAATAAGTTTAGTTTCTCAACCATTTGTTGGAAACGTTCACGATCTTCTGCGTGATCAATCGCATCAGGTGAAGTACCAATGATGGGTACTCCCGCGGCTTCTAAAGCACGAGCTAATTTCAACGGTGTTTGACCACCATATTGCACGATCACACCTTTTGGTTTTTCTAAAGCAACAATTTCTAATACATCTTCAAGCGTTAACGACTCAAAATATAAACGATCAGAGGTATCATAATCAGTAGAAACCGTTTCAGGATTACAGTTGACCATAATGGTTTCATAACCATCCTCACGTAATGCTAAAGCAGCATGTACACAACAATAATCAAACTCAATACCTTGGCCGATACGGTTAGGACCGCCACCTAAAATCATGATTTTTTCACGATCGGTTGGCTGCGCTTCACATTCTTGATCGTAACTTGAATACATATACGCTGTAGAACTTGCAAATTCAGCAGCACAAGTATCAACGCGTTTATAAATAGGTCTTACATCTAAGTTATGACGATGACTGCGTACTTGTTTTTCTGTTTTTTGCAATAACTTCGCTAAACGAGAATCAGAGAAACCTTTACGTTTTAATGCAAACATTTCTTTAGCATTAATGTCGCTTAACGAGCGTCCTTTTAATTCATTTTCAATTGTGACTAATTCTTCAACTTGAATTAAGAACCATGGGTCGATGTGAGTTAATTTCTGAATTTCATCAAAGCTAAATCCATAACGGAAAGCGTCAGCGACATACCAAAGACGATCAGAACCCGGTAAACGTAATTCACGACGCAATGTTTCGGCTGCACTGTCATCAGTCAAATCTAAGACTTCAGTCAAACCATCACGATCAATTTCTAAACCACGTAACGATTTTTGCAATGATTCTTGGAAGCTACGGCCAATCGCCATTACTTCGCCCACAGATTTCATCTGAGTAGTTAGACGATTATCTGCTTGTGGGAATTTTTCAAATGTAAAACGAGGTATTTTAGTTACAACATAATCAATCGTAGGTTCAAATGAGGCAGGAGTAGCATTGCCAGTAATTTCATTTGATAACTCATCCAAGGTATAACCTACAGCCAATTTAGCGGCCACTTTAGCAATTGGGAAACCGGTTGCTTTAGAAGCCAACGCTGAAGAACGAGAAACACGTGGATTCATTTCGATAATGATCAATCGTCCGGTATCTGGCTGCACAGCAAACTGTACATTTGAACCACCGGTATCAACACCAATTTCACGCAGTACCGCCAGCGAGGCATTACGCATAATTTGATATTCTTTATCCGTTAACGTTTGAGCGGGTGCCACGGTGATGGAATCACCGGTATGCACACCCATCGGATCAAAGTTTTCAATTGAGCAAATAATGATGCAGTTATCTTTACGATCACGCACCACTTCCATTTCATATTCTTTCCAACCGATGATTGATTCTTCAATCAATAATTCAGAGGTCGGGCTGAGATATAAACCACGCTGACAAATATCGATAAAATCTTCACGGTTATAAGCGATACCTCCACCGCTACCACCCATAGTAAATGATGGACGGATAATAACGGGATAACCGAACTGTTCTTGAACAGATAATGATTCTTCCAAAGTATGTGCAATGGCAGATTTTGGCATATCAAGGCCAATTTTTGTCATCGCGGTACGGAATAAATCACGATCTTCGGCTTTGTTGATAGCTTCACTATCTGCGCCGATCATCTCAACACCAAATTCTTTTAAAACACCTTCACGTTCGAGATCTAAAGCACAGTTCAAGGCAGTTTGACCGCCCATCGTTGGCAAGATCGCATCTGGACGTTCAGTCTCAATAACTTTACTCACTGCCTGCCAAGTGACAGGTTCGATGTAAGTGGCATCCGCCATATTAGGATCAGTCATAATCGTCGCAGGATTAGAGTTCACCAAAATAACGCGAAAGCCTTCTTCACGTAAGGCTTTACAAGCCTGTGCGCCAGAATAATCAAATTCACAAGCCTGACCGATTACAATCGGACCAGCACCCAGAATTAAAATACTTTCAATATCAGTACGTTTTGCCATCGTGTTTTATTTACCTGTCGATTGTTCAAGTAGATCGATGAAATGATCAAATAAAGGAGCCGCATCTTGTGGGCCAGGACTCGCCTCTGGGTGTCCTTGGAAACTAAATGCTGGTTTCGTATTGTGATGTATGCCTTGCAAGCTATCATCAAACAAAGAGAAATGTGTTGCTTTTAGGCTATCTGGCAATGAGTCTTTATCAACAGCAAAACCATGATTCTGACTAGTAATCATGACTAATCCACCCGTCATTTCTTGTACAGGGTGGTTAGCACCATGATGACCAAATTTCATTTTGATAGTGTTAGCACCACAGGCTAAAGCTAAAATTTGATGACCTAGACAAATACCAAATATTGGTAAGTCTTTTTCTAACAAAGTTTGCACAGCTTCAATCGCATAAGTACACGGTTCTGGATCACCAGGACCATTAGACAAAAATACACCGTCAGGATTTAGAGCTAAAACATCTTCAGCTGACGTTTCTGCGGGTACAACTGTTAACCGGCAACCACGTTCAACCAACATGCGTAAAATATTATTTTTTGCACCAAAGTCATAAGCAACAACATGAAAACGTTCGTCAGCAGCCTGTGATTCACCAGACAAATGCCAGCAACCACCATTTTCCCACTGGTATGTTTCTTTAGTCGAAACCACTTTGGCAAGGTCCATGCCTTTTAGGCCATCAAAACCTTGGGCGGCTTTAATCGCAGCGTCGACATCAATATTGTCACCTGCAACGATACAACCTTTCAATGCCCCTTTTTCACGCAAACGGCGTGTCAAACTACGGGTATCAATTCCGGCTAGGCCAACAACATTATGACGTTCAAGATATTTGTCTAACGCTTCTTCACTACGCCAGCTACTAACCACTGGAGATAGGTCACGAATAATTAAACCACTTGCAAAGATATTATTTGATTCTTCATCTTCTGAATTGACACCCACATTTCCGATATGCGGATAAGTTAGGGTTACAATTTGACGACAGTATGAAGGGTCGGTCAGGATTTCCTGATAGCCCGTCATCGACGTATTAAATACAACTTCACCAATCGATTGTCCAATAGCACCAATCGATTCGCCGTGATAGACCGAACCATCTTCAAGAGCAAGTAATGCACTAGTTCGCAAGGGGAACCTCCACCAGATAAAAAAAATGGAACTAACTAAACCTTAGTCCCAGACAAAACCTTGTAAATTTTATCTTAAAAATAGGTCTTTCGTCCATGTAAAAATGGTGCGTTTTATGATTAAGTTGCTTTAAACAATTCCAATACAAGATCCGGGTATAAACGGTTTAATCTTGCTGATAAATCTCAGGCCTGCGATGAGAAAGGATCGGCATGTTATCTCTCACCTCTTTTAAATACGTCAAATCAATGATGGTAGAAACCACTTCCGGTCGTTCAGACGCGCAACATACAATGCTGCCCCAGGGATCAATCACCACACTACTACCATAAGAGGTTCGACCTTCATGATGTTCCCCCCATTGGTTGGGTGCCACAATATAAACTTGATTTTCAATCGCTCGGGCAATTAATAACGGCAACCAATGATGTTTGCCGGTATAAAGAAAAAATGCAGAAGGCACAAAAATAATTTCGGCACCTTTTGCTGTCAAATCACGATATAGCTCAGGAAAACGCAGATCATAACAAATGCTTAAGCCAATTTTGCCGATTTCATGATCAACCACCACTGGAATATTACCCGGTTTGATACCATCCGATTCGTTATAACCTAATGCCGGCGCATCACACATATGGATCTTACGATAAACACCATTAATTTCACCTTGGCGGTTAATCAATACCGAGGTGTTATACAAACGTTCCGTATCATCAGGCGTTTTTTCATAAATGCTGCCTAATAAAATAGACAGTTGATATTTATCCGCATACTCACTAAAAGTTTGCACAATTTCACCGTCTAATGATTGGGCAACCCGATGTTTTTCTTTATTATCTTTCCCGACATAAAGAAAAGTCTCAGGGAAGGCGATGAGGTCAACCCCCTTATCTGCGGCTTTCTGAATTTTCCTATGTGCAAAGCTAAGGTTGGCTTCCAGCTCACTTGAAGATCGCATTTGCACTACACCAACATGACTTTTCATAACAAGCTAAGCTCTTTATTAGTCGACATAGACAACTAAAATATAACAAAGTCTGAGCTTAATGACATATTAAATGTAGAGCATCGATTAAATCGTTCAGCTAATTTATCAGCATAAAGCAGACAATCCACCTCGCAATCGGTAATATTCACCCTACAATACGTTTAATTTAAGGGTTCACCGTGACGAATTCATCTGGTTTTCCATACCAACGACCACGCCGTCTGAGAAAAGATACCTTCTCTAGAAATTTAGTGCGTGAAAATCAACTCAGCGTGAATGACCTGATTTACCCCTGCTTTGTATTAGAAGGTACAAACCAACGTGAAGCCGTTGCATCAATGCCCGGCGTTGACCGTTTGAGCATCGACTTATTATTAAAAGAAGCTGAAATAATCCACAAGCTGGGTGTGCCGGTGATGGCCTTGTTTCCAGTTACACCCCTTGAAGCAAAATCAGAAGATGCCAAAGAAGCCTTTAACCCTGAAGGTTTAGCTCAACGAGCTGTTCGAGCTTTAAAACAAGAATTTCCAGAACTCGGCATCATGACCGACGTCGCTTTAGATCCCTTCACCACCCACGGTCAAGATGGTTTAATTGATGATAGCGGTTACATTATCAATGATGAAACCGTTGCAGTATTAGTCAAACAAGCTTTATCTCATGCACAAGCTGGCGCAGATATTGTTGCCCCATCCGATATGATGGACGGCCGCATAGGCGCTGTTCGACATGCCCTCGAAAACGCAGGACATATTCATACCCGCATCATGGCCTACTCCGCAAAATATGCCTCTAGTTTTTACGGCCCATTCCGTGATGCAGTCGGTTCTGCCGGCAACTTAGCGGGTGGCAATAAATATAGTTATCAAATGGATCCAGCCAATAGCGACGAGGCTTTATATGAAGTGGAACTCGATATTAACGAAGGTGCCGATATGGTCATGGTCAAACCCGGCATGCCTTATCTAGATATTCTGCGCCGCGTAAAAGACACCTTCAAAAAACCCACTTTCGTTTATCAAGTCAGTGGTGAATACGCCATGCTCAAAGCCGCCGCTCAAAATGGCTGGTTAGATGAACAAGCCACCGTCATGGAAAGTTTGATTGCATTTAAACGCGCCGGCGCTGATGGCATCTTGACCTACTTCGCCAAAGACGTAGCCCAACAATTAGCCAAATAAAAAGACAACATGACCGATCATTACGCCGTTATCGGCAACCCAATAAAACATAGCAAATCACCGTTAATCCATACCGAGTTTGCCAAACAAACTCAGCAAGACTTGGATTATATTGCTAAAGAAATTCCTTTAGATAATCTCGCTGACGGTTTAAAACAACTGCAACAAGCAGGCTTTAAAGGCATCAACGTCACCGTACCGTTCAAAGAACAAGTCTGGCAAATCGTCGATACTAAAAGCGAACATGCCCAACGCGCTGGCGCCGTAAATACCGTCGTCTTTAATGATGATGGCAGCTTATATGGTGACAATACCGATGGCATCGGCCTATGCCGTGATCTGGTTGATAATCACCAGATTGAACTAAAGGGCAAACGGATCTTACTACTCGGTGCCGGTGGTGCAGCACGTGGCGTGATTGAACCTTTATTAAGTTATCAACCAACCGAACTCATCATCGCCAACCGCACCGCCAGCAAAGCTCAAGGCTTAGCAGAACTCTATGCTGACTTCGGCCCAATATCAGGGGGAGGATATGATGATGTTTCAGGTTCCTTTGATGTCATCATCAATGCCACCGCCGCCAGCCTTCAAGGTGAAGTACCACCGTTAGCGGATGATATTTTGAATGTTGGTGCCAGTTGTTATGACATGATGTATAGCAATGAAGATACGGCTTTTATTGCTTGGGCTAAACAACATGGAGCCGCTAAGACGGTTGATGGGTTGGGGATGTTAGCAGAGCAAGCGGCGGAGGCTTTTAGGATATGGCGGGGGGTTAAGCCTGAGACTAGTTCTGTCATTCAGAAAATTCGCGATCTATGAGAACAAAAAAATAATGTCTTTAAATATCGAAACACAGAAAGAGAGATTTGATTCCTTCCGCGAGGAAAGAATGCCTGTACTTCATGATTTCTCACAAAAACTAGGACTTTCAAATCCACACGAAATTTTAATTAACCCTGATCCATTTTTACCCCCGATTAACAATTGGCTTTCAGAACAAGAAATACCCGAAGATGCTCAAAACTGGATATTAGTTCGTATTGGTTACTTTATTGGAGAGTTACTGATAGAGAAATATGACGGATGTTGGAGTGTTTGTGAAACATCAAGTTCTAGATACTATGGACACTACGTAGTCGGAGACTTTTCTTTAGTCAACACTCCAAATGCTATGGTTGCACCTATGGAAGCTGCGTTTGAATTAATAAATCAACCTAAAGGCCGCTCTCTGACTAATATCGTCAATGAAATTGAACTTTCTCTTAAAAATTAAGAATCAAGTTTAGCCTGCTAGGCAATAGATTAATTTATTTCGGACAAAGGTCCGAGGTCATTTTCTTTGTTTGCCCAAAGAAAACGAACCAAAAGAAAATGCATCCCATGCTTGCCCTACG
>ENA-ORXI01000871-ORXI01000871.1-sediment-metagenome-genome-assembly--contig:-NODE-871-length-24649-cov-4.775598_pt1 | contig 24649 bp, 22 predicted proteins | sample MGYA00237861_ERZ511468 | MGnify/ENA primary metagenome ERZ511468 (study PRJEB26299, sample SAMN06266213) | sediment metagenome | isolation source: Hudson Canyon methane seep mesocosm | place: USA:Hudson...
TTATGTTGGATTTTGTACCTATATGATGGCTGGGTCACGACTTCAATATTTTTGGTTTGTCTGTGGATTTGTTGCTGTGCTTGTTTGTATGGATGCAGGATTTGATTCAGTTAACGCTTTTAATACCGCGATACTTCGTTCTCAAGAAACGGGACTAGGCATACTGACATACAGTATTGTTGCTATCTTGTTATGGCCTCAACATTCAACTAAAGACCTCAACGCAATTGTTGCCACATTAGCAAGTACCCAACAACAATTACTGCAAACTTGTTTTGATATAACAAATAATCAAACCGATGCAGCCACTGTTAATAACTTAACATTAAATGAATCTCAAGCATTATCACGGTTTAGTCAGCTTCTTAATACAGCGGAATCAGATAGCGAAGAAGTCAGAGAGCTACGACAGCAATGGCGTCAATATCAAAAATCCACCCAAGCACTAACACAAGAAATGGCCCGTTGGCGTGAAACCGCAACTGATTTACAAACATTAAACATTCAACAGCTTCTGCCCAACTTCATTGAGTTCACAGCTGAACTCAATGAACGCTTAGTGCTTATCAACACTATGGCAACTAACCAAGAACCTGACCGACAACCCAAAAAAATAACGTTAAACATTGATGAAATAAAAGTTCAAGGCCTATCTCATTTTCAACAAGCAGCCCTTGCAATAGCTCAAACACGGTTACAACAATTGGATAAAACAACATTTTCTCTATTCAATAGTATGTCTGCTATCAAACGTTTTGATTACACTGAAAAGGCCATAGAGTCTGTTCCTTCTAGTTCTAAAATTTTTGTATTAGATCCTGATCGGCTCCTCAGTGTGATTAGAATCATCATGATTATGTGGATTGCCTATCTCAGTCTCATTTATGTCGATAGCATCCCTGGTGGTCCGGGTTTTGTGACGATGTCTAGCGTGTTCGGAATGATATTAGTGACTACCCCACAACTTCCTGTTACAAAACTGGTTGTCCCTCTTAGTGGCAGTATTTTATTTGCTAGTCTTATCTATATTTTTGTGATGCCTCACATGTCTAGTTTTCTAAGTTTGGCTGTATTACTCTTTACTGTCACAGCGACCATCTGTTATTTATTTTCAACGCCACAACAAGGTCTAAGCAAAGCGCTTGGCTTGGCTCTATTTCTCAATATTGCCTCTATTTCAAACCCACAAATATACAGTTTCCTTGTTGTTACAACGACTTCAGTCATGTTTATCTTAACGCTTCTTGTTTTGCTTATCTCTGCCTATTTTCCCGTTTCACTAAATCCAGAGCAGGTATTTTTAAGGTTGCTTCGTCGTTATTTTCGTAATTGTGAATATCTATATTCCCACATAAAAAATACTAGTCAGCCATCGGGTCTAATCGAACAATACAAACAAAGATTGCACCTTCAAGATCTTGTTAAAGTGTCACAAAACCTCAGTAGTTGGCTGCCAGTTATCAAAATAAAAAATCTCTCTGGTACATCAGCAGAGCAGCTTCCATTACTTGTCACTAGCTTGCAAAAACTTGCTGTTCAAACCCAGCTATTATTTGATTCTACTGCTTATTCTCAATCACCATCGTTGATACAACCACTACAAAAAGGGTTCTTTGATTGGCAATATAAGCTGAATAAAATCTCCAAAAAATTATCATTTGATCCATCATCAGCAAACAATGATATTTTGAGCCTCGAACTAAAACGTACTATTGCTACAATGGAAAAATCACTTGAAGACACCCTTAATCAAGAAGGTGAAAATCAAGTAAGTAAGCAGCACAGAGAACACCTTTATAGTTTGTTAGCTGCATATCGAACAGTATCAGCAGCAATAATAGATTATGCTGCTTATACAAAAGACATTGATTGGGTTCATTGCAATGAGCAACGATTTGTATGATTGATTACCAAAACATTCTTGTACATCAAATACCTCATGAATTTGCTCTCGGTGGTATTTATATGCCGCCATTGCTTGTAGCAAGTTTCTTGGCAGTCTTAGCCACTGTATCGACGTCTTATTTATTAAATCGTTATCGCATCTCCAGATATTTCTTTTATCCCCCTTTAGTGTCACTATCATTAATGGTTATCTACACAATTTTAATCGGAACTTATGTTTTGGGAGCGTGAGGAGTGAATGTAAAACTGTTTCTAAAATACTTACTGACAGGCATTGTCGTAACAATAGCAGTCTGTGCTGTTTATTTTAAATATCAAGATTATATTGAAAACCCATGGACTAGAGATGGTCAGGTGCGTGCCGAAGTTATTCAAATAACTCCTCGTGTATCAGGTCCCATCGTTAATCTTTTAGTAACAGACAATCAATTTGTTAATGCCGGTGATCTGCTTTTTGAAATCGACCCACGCACATTTCAGGTCGAACTAGAACAAAGCAAAGCCCAATATGACAAAGCCAAAGATACCTACTTGGCCAATCAAAAACGGGTCGATGCTGCAACCGCACAAGTCAATGTTTCTCAGGCTGCCATCAATCAAGCAAAAAGCATGGTCAAAGAAACTGACGCCGAAATTGAAAAAAACACCGCCGAATATGAACGCCAACAAAACCTATTACCTCAAGGTGCAACCTCACAAAAAACGGTCGAAAGGGCTAAAGCAAACCACATAGTTTCCATACAAAAACGTCAAGAAGCACTCGCTAACCTTACTCAAACACAAGCCACCTTAGCGAACACTGAAGCTTCACTCGCTGAAGCATTAGCTAATCTCGGAGCAAAAGATGAAGCTAATGCCAGTCTTCGTGAGGCAAAAGCAGCTGTTGAACAAGCAGAATTAAACTTAGAATTCACACAAGTTAGAGCCCCCGTTGAAGGTTATCTGACAAACCTAAATTTGAGATTAGGCAGTCAAACAGTGTCTAATCAACCTGCCGCAGCGTTAGTGGATGTGAATAGCTTTTGGGTTGATGGTTTTTTTAAAGAAACGATCATTGGCAACATTCAGCAAGGAGACAAAGCCATCGTTACCTTGATGACATACCCCGATACTCCGATTGAAGGTTATGTTAGTAGCATCGGTTGGGGAATCGCCCAGCAAGACGGCAGTACGGGCTTCGAGTTGCTGCCCAACGTCAATCCAACCTTCGAATGGATACGTCTTGCTCAGCGGGTGCCGGTAAGTATACTGCTGACAAATTTACCCGATGAGATTAAGCTACGAGTAGGCACAACGGCATCTGTATTATTAATGACTAACGACAACCAAGACCATGAATAAATGATAATTTAATTCTGCTTAAGTTCATTGCCAGAGGAAAGCAATATGAAAATAACCCTTCTCAACATCTTCCTAAGCGCTGCATTGTTCAGTACTAGCGTATTTGCAGGTTCAATAGAAATCTTCAAACAAGAAAGTAAAGGTGGCGTTGTAGAGTTTAGCGATGAACCTAGTCCCGGTGCAGAAAAAATCCGAGTCGATCCTAATGTCGTTGAAATCACACCTGCTCCACCAATTGAACCTTCACCACCAGCAGAGGCTCGCAGCTCAAAAAAAACGGCTAACGAAAATGTAGAGCCTCAAGTCATTCACCTAAATTCAGATGATGAAACCTATATCAATAATCGTCGCGTCATTCGCAAGAGAGTGGACGGCAAACAGCCTGTCGTGAAACCGCTCCCTGCTAGAAAACCTGTCAGGGCGACACCTAGGCGCTAAAATAGCCTCGTAATTAACTCAGGGCTAATACGTTTCGATAAACCGCTGTGTTATTTATCGAACTGCTTTAACCATTGAGTACCACCTAACCTTTTTTGTTGTTTAAGGTTCCACTTAGCTCTGTCACGTAAATGTTGGTCAGGTTTTGCAGGATCATACTTCAAAGGACTGGGTAAACTTGATGCCAATAAAGCTATTTGCATCGGTGTGAGTTTAATTGCCGATTTACCGAAATGATATTGACTCGCCGCCTGCAAACCAAAAACACCTTCGCCCCACTCGGCAATATTCAAATACACCTCTAAAATTCGTTGTTTGCCCCATGTGAGTTCAATTAATAAGGTAAACCATGCCTCCAATCCTTTTCTAATCCAACTTCGCCCCGTCCATAAATAAACATTACGTGCCACTTGCTGGCTAATGGTGCTCGCCCCTCGCATCTGTTTTCCGCTACCTAATGATTTTAATACACTGATAATTGCATCCACATCAAAACCTTGATGCAGAGGGAAAAGTTGGTCTTCGGAAGCCACAACCGCCAATGCTGCTTGTTTTGGAATTTCATCCCAACTCAGCCACTGTTGTTTTAATTTAAAGTTATCATTCGTCGAACTTAAATAACGATCGGCCATCACCATGGTTATCGGTGGGTTTAACCAACGAAATGGCACCACAATAACTAAGCTAAGCACAACGAATGCGAATATGAATCGTAATAGGTATTTAATAAATAGGCGGCGTAGTTTTTTCACTCGGTGATTTTAGCAGAGCTATCAAAATTACTGGGATAAAACTAAGTTAAATCGGTCGCCATTTGATTTGAGCGACATCGTAAAAATCATTTTGGGAGAATTAGTTAGTAAGTTTTATCATAACAATCAGTTGGATAAACAATAAAACGACTTTCAAAACAGGTATACACTTAGACTAACAACAACACATCTTAGTTGGTGCTGATGCCATTATCTGAAACTATTCTGATCATTATGGGCTTGTTGGCCATCGCCATGTTTGCAGCTGGCCTTTGCAGAAACCTGCCGATTCCTTATACCGTGTTTCTTGTCATCATCGGCATCGCACTAGGCAGCATCGCTAAAAACTGGCCTCAGCTGTCTCAATTACAACAATTTCAACTCTCGCCAGAACTCGTTTTATTTCTTTTTTTACCCGCCTTGATTTTTGAATCTGCATTTAACCTTGATGCCCGACAAATGGTAAAAGATCTTGCCTCAATTTTGTCCCTGGCAATACCCGCCCTACTCATATCTACCGCTATTATTGGTGTTGGACTATGGTGGTTAATTGATCTCAATATCTTATTAGCACTGTTATTTGGTGCCCTGATCTCAGCAACCGATCCCGTTGCAGTCGTTGCCCTATTTAAAGAGCTAGGTGCGCCGCAACGACTAACCGTATTGGTAGAAGGAGAATCACTACTCAACGATGCAACCGCCATCGTTCTATTTAATATTATTTTAGGAATCGTATTAACGGGCAGTTTTGTATTCACTGATATTGGCGGTGCAATGACTGGTTTTTTACGTGTCTTTTTTGGTGGCGCCCTACTCGGTGCAATTAGTGGCATCATTTTAAGTGAACTGTTATATCGAATAAAGGCAGGTCTTAGCACCTACCTTGTCATGTCCATTGTGCTTGCCTATGCCAGCTTTGCAGTAGCTGAACATGTCCTTCATGTATCAGGTGTTATGGCTGTGCTGGCTGCTGCAATATGCTTAAGTATTTTTGGTGTTAGTCGTGTGCCACAATCAGATGTCCACACCGTAACCGAAATATGGGAAGTACTTGCGCTAGTCTGTAATTCCTTATTATTTTTACTGGTGGGGCTATCTGTTGATATCACTGCACTTATAGCCAGATCAGATGCCATCATTATTGCTGTGTTACTCGTATTGTTATCTCGAGCCGCAACTGTTTACAGCATGGTGCCAACCACGGTGAGGTTATTTAAATTACCTCATATCTCTCTTAATGAGCGCCATATTATGTGGTGGGGTGGCCTCAAAGGCGGCCTAGCTATCGCCATTGTTTTATCTATCCCCGTTACAATCTCAGGACGTGATCTTTTGCTGGATATGACCCTCGGCGTAGTACTGTTCTCATTACTGATTAACGCGCCAACAATAAGACCACTCATGCACTTTCTTGGTATTGACCGCTTAAGCAACGATGAAAAAGACGAGCTCAAACATGGTTTGCTCAATGCCGAAAAACAAGCCGATAACGTTTTACAAAAACTCAACAAAGCCGAGCTTATTTCACCCAGCACGCAACTACTACTACAAGAGAAATCAAAAAAAGTTTTCGCCTCTGACCACAATAATATTGATTCACAGCAAGAAACCAGACATTTAATTTCTATTACTCTAAGAAGCGAGCTAGATGAGCTCAAATATCTCTACGATATCGGCTTAATTGAACAATATAGTTACCTAGATATAAAAAACACCTTGCAACGTGATCGTGAACTCCGACTTGGCCAACAGTCTCAAAGTTTAACCACCGTCAAACCCAGCTTGTTTAAACAAATAGAAGATGCTTTGCTAAAACGACTGCGTGAACATAATTGGGCTACTGGCATATTGGTAAAATATCAATATTTACGTTTCTCTCAGAGCTTACAACGCGACATGGTTGGTGTGATGATCTCCACCGCCGCACTAGAAAGTTTACAACAGCAAACTAAACCTAATGCACAACAACTACAGGTTGCCGCCATATACCAAAAACGCCTAAACCGCCGACGTCAAAGACTAAACAGTGTCGCCAAAGAATACCCAGAGTTTTATAACCGTTTTGAAACAAAATTGTTTGCAAAAGTCATCATGCTAGCCGTTCAACACTATAATGAATCTACCCGCCAGCATGGTGAAATTGGCCAGAAAACCTTTGCTGATATTGAACATCGCATTAAAAATGCATTATCAACGCTACCATCAATTAGTCATTCAAGCCCCAAACTAACAGCAGATGACTTAATTGGCAGCGTGCCTTTATTAAAAGGCCTTTCAAATATAATCCTGAAACAGCTAGCCGACAAAGCAAAAAGCATTACTTTTCTGAGTAACGACATCATTATTGGTGAAGGAGACAAAGGTGATGCCCTCTATATCATTAGTCATGGCTGGGTAAAGGTATACAAAAAAGCAGATGACAATAAAACCATTGCCGAACTAAGGGATGGCGATTTTTTTGGTGAAGTAGCCTTACTAGGTGACCAAATAAGAACAGCAACCGTAAAAGCAGTCGTTCCCACAACCTTGCTACGATTAACTCGCAAAGACGTACTGGCATTAGCAAAAGAACAACACGAATTACAACAACGACTTGAGAAAGCATCCAAAGATAGATTTTAGATCACCTTATTCTTTAAATCGAGGCTGTCCAAGCTGAACCACTCTTGGCCAGCGGCTGTGAATCTGAGCATCTTCTATTTCAGGTTCAATGGTGACAACATAAATGCGTTGTTCATTATTATTTCTTGCAAGCAAACCCTGAATAAACTGTCCCTTGTTTAAATCATACCAATGGCTTTGGCCTTCAAAATCTTTTTCCATAAAGCTAAGCACAGGCATCTTAATAGGCTTAGGAAAATACTTATCCCACCGGCCACCATAAATTGAATCTAACCTAGCCCAACCGCCTAGAGGCAAATTACCTACTTGTTGCTGCCTTCTTCCCCATGGCATGAGAACAATGCCACCATCCGATTTTAAGACTGGTAAAACCGCCTTCGGATTAGGAAAATATTGTCTCAACACTTCTCCTTTATGCTCAAAGTAAGCACCGCCGCACATTAGATCGTTTTCCTATGGCCGAAAGGTTTCCATGCAGGTGCAATCACATTGGGCATGTCACTACGGTCTATCAACCTTGAGGGTGCTATTGTAAATTCACCATAGCGTTGATTAATTTTATCTACCGCCGCATTAAGTTCTTTTTGTTTGTTACCGCTAGTTACCGCTTCGAATAAATCAATTTGCTGTTCGGTATGAGGGTTTAGCGCTGTCACCTGTACTTGCCAAACACCCTGCTCTGATCGCTGCTGCATAGCAAAACGTCGACACAAAGCAAATATAGCTTTGCCATCGTCGGTGGATTGTGAAAGTTTCGCTTTTGTTTGCAACCAACCTTGTTCTGTCTTTAAACCAATATAAAAATGGCTTGCTTTAAAGTGGTGTTTTCTTAACCTAGCACCAACCTTTTCACTCATATGTTGAAAATAAGTCAAAATCGTCTTTATGTCATTTGTTTTAGGAGGCATCACCTTGCCATGGCCTATCGTCTTAGGTGGTTTTACATTTGGTTCAACTTTTTCAGGATCTTTGCCTTGTGCCATTAACCATAATCGACGACCTAAATTTCCAAAACGTTTTGCAGGAATGCTTATGGGTATTTTTTTCATATCGCCACAGGTATAAACACCATATTGTGCTAAAAATCGAGCCGTTCCTTTATTGATACCACTCAGATCGGTAACCGGCTGCAATGCCAGTGTGCTTTCTGCATCATTAGGATGAATAACGGTAAGACCATCTGGTTTATGTAATTTTGCAGCATATTTAGCCGTTGTTTTATCTCCACTGACACCAACACTGCACGTCAGGCCCGAAACCCTGCTCACGGTTGATTTAACTAACTGAGCAATGTCTAATGGCGAACCTAACAAACGTTGACAATGAGTCACATCCAGAAAAGCCTCATCAACGGAATACACTTCTAAATCAGGCGTAATATCTTGTAGTGCAAACATGATATTGCTAGATATTTCAGCATAGCGATACGGACGCGATGGTGCTTGTATAAGGTCAGGACAAATTTTCCGTGCCTCTCTCAACCGCATGCCTGTTTTAACACCATAAGATCGTGCCTCATAACTTGACGTGATAATGGTCGTCCCTTGCAAACCATTAGTAACAGCAACAGGTCTATTTCGCCAAAAAGGGTTATCTTGCTGTTCAACTGCGGCAAAAAAACAGTTCATATCAATAAGTATAATGACCCTGTCCCATGATGAGGAGTCATTACCCATCATAGATCTCGTTTAAATTTTCGTAGATAGCCGCTGTCATAATATTTCCTCATCTCAATGAGAAAATATAGAGAAGATCCAGAAAGAGATCAAGCAAATATTACTTTTGTCCCAAGCTAAAGTGACCGTAACTTAAGTGCGAGGAACTTTCACGACGTTCTCAGTAACAAAAATAAAAAAACCACCCGAAGGTGGTTTTTTACGTTTAAGAAAATGACGATCAAAACTACCAAGCTAATGCGGCTTCAAGATCAGAAAAATAACCTATTTTGAAATTAACACCGGGCGGTGAATTTTCCAACTCACTTGGCGCATTAGGATCACCCGTACCTACAGCTAATGTATCAATACCCGCCTCATGATAAATACGCACAACTTCACGAGCCCACCATTCGCCCTTAATCCTTCAATTTAATAGCCAACAAAATTCGATATTACCGGCTTGTTATATCGCGATTTGACTATTAGATGGTGTTAATTTGTTTACAAAATCAGTGACATCATTTTGATACGCATCATAATCAAATCCACTTTTACAACTCGCATGAATAAAGCCCCCATAACCTAGGCCTAAATAATTAAATGTTTTGGTGAATGTATCTATAAATGAGTCGTCTACTTCATCACTTGATGATGTAGAGACGACATAAGCAACTTTACCTCTTAAACTTCGTCCCCGATCCTTTAAATCTTCTATGGATAAAAAGTCAGACAGTCTATCAATGAAAATTTTCATTTGAGCACTCATCGCAAACCAATACACGGGCGATACAAAAATAATGTTGTCATGGTTCAAAAGACGATTCATCAAAGGTAAAAAGTCATCGTCGATGTTTTTATGGTCGTAATCAAATGGAGAAATATTCTTTAATGCTAAATCGATAACCTCTATATTCAACTCTCCGGCAATCCAATCAATCAGTTTTCCTGTATTTCCATTTCGTCTTGAGCTAGCAATAACGGCAATCGTATTGGTCATCAAACTTGCCAACTCAAAGCAGCATCAAGATCAGCAAAGTAGCCAATTTTGAAATTAACACCGGGCGGTGAATTTTCAAGCACACCTGGCGCATTAGGATCACCAGTACCTACAGCTAATGTATCAATACCCGCTTCATGATAAATAGGCACAATTTCACGAGCCCACCATTCGCCATAGTTTTGATAGATCTCACTACTCTCACCACGCAGCCATGCAACAGCCGGGCTATTTGGATCTAAGGATGCAGCATCAATAACAGCACGATCAGGCATCGTTTTTTTACATTGGGCTGCAAAGGCAAGAATGCCATCTCTAAAATCATGAATACTCAGTCCCTCGACATATTCCCAGATAAACAGCATGGTGCTTTGTCTTTCGATTAAAGCAAAGCTGTACTGCACATTTTCTTCAAGTGTCTTTTCATGTTCCAAGCTCATTTGTTACTCCTTTTGTTAAAAGCAACGCCAAGATACAAGTTCAAGTTAACTTTAAGTCAAGCATTAATTTATGATAATCTGCATCGATGAAATCTATTATGACAATTAGTGAAGTTTCAAAACGAACAGGCATAGCTTCCTCCGCCCTACGCTACTACGAAGATAGAGGCCTTATTGAATCAGAGCGTGCTGGCTCAGGTCACCGACGTTATTCCCGCTCGACCCTGCGCCGAATCGCCTTTATTGTATTTGCACAACGCATTGGTTTATCACTTGATGAAATAACGGAGGAACTTGCAAAATTACCAACTGATCGCATCCCCAAAGAAAAAGATTGGTCCGAGCTATCAGGAAAATGGGTCAACCGAATTGAAAAACAAATGGCAGATCTAGAAAAACTTCGTACAGGTTTATTGGGCTGTATTGGCTGCGGCTGCCTTTCATTCGATAAGTGCCATATATATAACCCCGAAGATCGCACAGGACGTAATGGTCCCGGTCCTCGTTATTGGCTGTAATTTTAAAAAAGTCGTTTTAGTTCTAATTCACGATCGTCAACATACTTACCGGTCAATTCAAAACCTACGTTCTCATAGAATTTTTGAGGGCCGGTTTCACTAGGAACAACACTTGTCGTTAGTTTAGAGGCATTGAAAACAGTTTTAAGTTCATCAACTATCAACTCAATCGCTCCTCGGCCCAAACCTAAGCCCTGATAATTTTTATCAATCATAAATCGCCATAAATAAAACTTATTCGGTTCAGCACAAACTTCTACCATTGCAAAGCCTACCGGCGTTTCATTTAAGTAAATTCCTTTCATCCAAGCATGATTTGAAAAGCTAGCTTCTGCCATGGAAATAGCATTTGAATCAACATGGTTCTGCTGCTCTATTTTTACCGATAATTGGCAAATAGCATAAAAATTATCTTTGTCTATTTCTCGTAATACTAACGTTTGCTCATTGACCAACATGTACATCCCTTTACTAAAATCTGATTTCCATAAAAAATATTACGAGGCTAATTTAAATCACTCCGCCAGCATTAATATACCTTCAATTTAGCACTTTTAATTATTGGCTCTACTTATGAAGACTTCCAGAGCTATTGATCATGTTTTATGGTGTCCGTTAAACTCAGTACATATCACATTGACTCGCACACTATGAACCCAAATAAGCCTATCCTGATCATACAACTACGTCCAGAAGACGATACGTCTGATAATGAATATCAGGCTATTCTTAAATATGGTGGACTGTCAGAAGAACAAACCGAACGTCTGCGTATTGAAAAAAACGGTATGCCTGACAACTTATCAATACATGATTACAGCGCCATTATCGTCGGTGGTAGCCCATTTGATATCAGCACTCCAACTGAACAAAAATCAGCTATCCAACATAAAATCGAGGCCGACTTTAAACAACTTCTCGCCCAAATAATTGAACATGACTTTCCTTTTCTTGGCGCCTGTTCTGGCAACGGTCTCTTGGGTTCATATTTAGGCACAACTATCTCGCAACGTTATAGAGAACCGGTTAGCTGTGTCACTTTAGATCTTACTGAACAAGGAAAACAAGATCCCTTATTACAAGGTTTCCCAGATCAAATTGAAGTCATGCTAGGTCACAAAGAAGCCTGTGACACGGTTCCACAAGGTGCGGTTTTATTAATGCAAGGCACTCGCTGCCCAGTGCAGATGTTTCGTGTTGCTAATAACATCTATGCAACTCAGTTCCATCCTGAAGGCGATTCTGAAGGTTTTATCCTGCGTATTGATGCTTATAAGCACCATGGTTATTTCAAGCCACAAGAAGCAGAGCAATTAACACAGGCACTAAGCCAAGTAACAACACCTTATGCCCAACAAATCCTCAAACGTTTTGTGCAGCGCTATTACAACGCTAAGTGAAATTAAAGGTTATTAGAATGATCTGTTATTGGTAATTCAATCCAGAAGCTACTACCTTCCCCAGCAACACTCTCAAAACCGATATGACCATTCATCTCTTCAACGATACGTTTGGTAATCGTCAGGCCAATGCCAGTGCCTTCAATTGAAGATCGCTCTTTGCCCAAACGACTAAACGAAGTAAACAACTCAGCGTGTTTCTCTTTTTCAATGCCAATGCCAGTATCAACGACAGTAATTTTAATAAGCTTATTGTTTTCAATTGCATAAGAAATCGAAACCCTGCCACCAACACGGTTATATTTAATCGCGTTCGTAACCAAGTTAATCAATATCTGTTTAAGCAAGGTTCTATCTGTTTTAACTACCGTGTCAGATTCCTCAGGAACCTCAAGCTGAATCTTCATTTTATCCGCTAATGGTTGCAACAAATGAACACTTTCGAAGATTATTTCGTTTGGATTGACCTCTTCAATAACAACATCGATCGTGCCTGCCTCAATTTTTGATAGGTCCAAGAGTTGATTGATGAGTTTTAATAAATGCTCGCCACCATTTTTAATGTAGTCAACATTGTCTCGCTGCTCCAACGTCAATGGTGGTGTAGTCGACACTTCTAAAAGCTGTGCAAAACCTAAAATAGAATTTAACGGCGTACGTAATTCATGACTCATAGAAGATAAAAACTCAGATTTAGTTTCATTCGCCTTTTCAGCTTCCTCTTTCAGCTTTTCGGCATTTATCTTCGCAACGGTCAGCTCTTTAGCTTTATTTTCCAATAACTTATTGTTGCAAATCGCCGTCCAATATTCTTTGTTCGATTGAACAATCTGCACATAAATAAAAACAATGTGTATTGATATCCCGAAGACTAAACTCAGGCCAAATATCCCTTCGTGCATACCTAAAACGATATAAGACGGCAACAAAATAACAACGACATAAAGCTGTGTTAATTTCTGCCAAATAAAGATACTCATCGCCGCACTGGCTTCGATAGCAATCGTAAAAAGCAGAATAATCAACGTCGCGGTATTTAAACCATAGAGGTAGATATTTGCTGCCAGATAGATCCCCCAAATAATCGCATTGGATAAAATGGCAAAAGAAACAAGCTGCTTCCATCGATTTATATTTTTTTCAGTTAACGTTTTTACTGATTTTAAAATATAGAACCGGGACAATCCCCCGATAGATAACAATAGAAAAAGTGTGACAAGAAGCCCGTGCGCATCGTCAAAAATAGTAGATAACGGCGCCGTTCCGAGCAGACCTAATATGCAAATAAACGGACCAAGAACCGAACGTTTAGCAATATCCTTGGCTGCCCAATAATTTAATTGATAGGTGGTTTCATCATCTAATTCAGGAACAGATGGATCTTTATAACCATGTAACGATGTAGATGACATAGACTTTACTTACCGGTAACTTGAATCTCAAAGCGTAATTTACAGTTGAGTTCCACTTTAATCAAGAAGATAGGTAGATCAATTCAGATCTGAAATGTAAATAACACCCTATGCCCAACAAATCTTAAAACGTTTTGTACAACGTTATTACAAATAACCAATATAAGCTTGTTGTTTAATCGGTTTTCTGTAAGTTTAGTATTGACGATGAAACGAATAGTTTCTCATTACTGACAATGTCTTCATCCTCTCCACTAAGCGCTTCATACTCAACCGCATATTCCATGCTCCGATTTTGTATCGCCACCCAAGCATTGCGGCCATTTTTCTTAGCCAAATATAATGCTGAATCCGCCACTTCAATTGTCTGTAAAAAAGATAACTTATCAGGTGCCGCCAAATTAAATGGAAACTGGGTAACGCCTACTGAACAAGTGCAGTGAATACCTTCAGGCCGATCTATATCAAATAGGTGACCCTCGACTAATTCAAGAATACGTTTGCTGACGTGCTCTATAGATTTAACAGAGGTAAAACGCGCCACGATAAGAAACTCTTCCCCACCCCAGCGAACAAGATAATCAGAACGTCGAAACACGGTCGCAATAAGGCTACAAAATTGTTTTAACAACAAATCACCAGCGTGATGCCCATATTCATCATTAATAAGCTTAAAGTGATCAATATCTAATAAATATAAGATTAAGCCCACATTATCTGGTGCCGCTTGTTGATCATGTTGTTGCCAGTCCTTAATGGTTCGAATGATGATATCTGTATCCGCTTCAATATTTTGCTCTAAAAACCGGCGATTACGCCAGCCTGTTAAGGGATCGGTGGTGCTCGCATCTTCCAAGCGCTGCTGCACCTCGGTGAGCTGCTTATTTTTAGTGCTGAGTTCACGAGTGCGCGTTACAACACGTTGTTCAAGCGAGTTATTAATGTTTTTTAACGATTGTTGCGTAGTTAAGATCGTTGCAGTCATCTCGTGAAAAGTATCACTCAGCAAGGTTAACTCTGTTTCACCATAAACGGTTTTATCCAATGTCGTGCTATTGAGGTTTTGGTTTAACTTTGTGGTTTTTATCTGGTTCGTGATTTGTGTGAGCGGCTCCTGTAACAAAGCACGCGAAAAATATAAAAAGATGACCCATAAACACAAAGTTTTAATGACCGCACTGATAATCAGCAGAACAAAACCTAAACCCACGCGATCAAGCACCACATTAGCAGGTGCTAACAAAGTGAGCTGCCCAATCACTGTCGGTTGATTGCGATATGAATGAGTAACGGGGTGATGATAGGGTGTCACTTGGGCGCTGAAAGACGCTGACACATCACCAGATGATAGGACGACAGTATTGCTTTCGTCGTATAACACTGCGCCATTAATTTCAGGCAGTTGTACTAGGCCACTAATAATCGATTCTAATTGTGCTTGGTTCAAATTCCACATGGCTTTACTAATGCTGTTGTGGCTTGTTTGAGCAATGGTATGAATCGACAGACTAATATCATCATGCGCCTTTCGATATTCAATTAACATTTGAAGCAGCGAAATAATGATTGCAATCACCAAATATATGGAAAAAACGGCGAACAGCAGTTTCTTTGCAATAGAGTGTTGATTGCTAAATAAGGCGTTAATGATTTTACTGACCATGCGAGCCTTTAATCAAAAACAGTCAGATCACTATACCAAACTATTCCCCTGCTAGGCATTGCACAGAACAATTGAAATCTATAGTGACTAGGTATATGGTTTAACTATTCCGTTTAATGGATATCAGTATGCGTTCATGCAGAGCCTTATGTATCGTTATTGTGTTTTTATTTTCAGCACAACTACAGGCTGATGAATGTAGCTCAATTCGAGTTGGCCAAAGTAGCAACTGGTTCCCTGTTGCGTATACAAATGCAGATATGGGAACAAGTGAAGGCATTGCTATCGATGTATTAATGCTGCTTGAACAACACTTAAGTATCCCCGTTGAATTTGATCAAGAGTTACCTTGGTTACGAGTACATAAACAACTAGAAAACGGCAGTTTGGATATGGTCACAGGTCTATACTGGACATCAAAGCGCACAGATTACTTGCAATACACCAAACCTTATTTCGTTAATGAAGCTCGAGTATTTGTCTTAAAAGAAAACCAGTTTGAATTTCAAACCGTTGAAGACTTGCAAAATAAGGTTGGCGGCCTACCTACAGGAGGCAGCTACGGTGAACAGTTTGATACTTTTGCAGAAAACTATGACTTACCGATAGAAAGGGTTGCTGATAAAGAGCAGCTGATAGGCAAGCTATTAGCCGGCCGAAATGATTACTTTATCCTAGATTTTAATGATGGCATGAGCTTTATTAAACAATCAAAACTCGAACAAAAAATTGTTGCCCTACCACAGCCAGTTTCAGTCACAGAGGTATTTATGGCCATATCGAAACATTCGCCTTGCATTAAACACCTTTCATCAATTAATGAACTTCTTATTCAAATAAAACAGGATGGCCGTTTAAATGACATTATCGAAAAGCATGTGAAACCACTATAAAACCTCCCCCACTCAAACTTAACAAATGGCTCCAAACAAGCTTAATTTACAGAGGTAAAAAACTTATGGTTGATAACCAAGCACAACAACCATCAGCTAACCTTGATCTACAACTACTCAACTGGACAGATGCTAAAGCTTACTCGCAAACTATTCGCACAACCGTCTTTATCGAAGAACAACAGGTACCAGAGTCAGAAGAATGGGATAAGGAAGACAAGTCAGCAACTCATATTGTTGTCATCAAAGGTGACAAAATGGTAGCAACGGCACGACTGACACAAACAGGAAAAATTGGCCGCATGGCCGTGTTAAAAGCCTATCGCAAACAAGGCATAGGCTCGATGATGCTTAATTCATTAATTGACCTTGCCACGCAACAAGGCCAGCAACAAATCAAACTTTGGTCCCAAACCCATGCCCAAAGCTTTTACAAAAAACACGGCTTTGTCGCACAAGGCGATGAGTTTCTAGATGCCGGCATCCCACATATCGAAATGCACTTAAAAATCAATTGAAGTGAGCAATCTATCGAAAGTATTCATAGCCTACCGAGGGCTCAGCCACCGTCTTCTACTTTCCATATTGTTTAAACTCATTACTATCTCTCGTAAGTAGCTTCATCAACTTAGGATGTATAAATACCTTTTCACGGCCAACTGTTTGTTCTCCCAAAACACCAATTTCACACAGCTGTTTCAAATAAACAGAAGCGGTCTGACGTTTGGCAACATTATTAGTGACCAAATTCCCAATCCGGCAATATGGTTGCTCAAACAATGTCTCAATTAACTCCCGAGTATAAATTTTAGGCAATGCTTGTTGCACATAATCTCTCGTATGCTTTTCAAGCTGAACAACACTGTTAATCTTTTCATTCGTCCACTGAGCCATTTCTTCTATGCCTTTAAGCATAAAAACGATCCATTCTTCCCAGTTTTGTTTTTTAGTGACATCCAGCAATAAGCGGTAATAATCCTGCTTATTTTGAATAATGTATCGACTGAGATACAGGATAGGCAAACTAAGTAAACCTTCTTGAATCAAAAACAAGCTGTTCATGATCCGTCCTGTTCGCCCATTACCATCCGTAAACGGATGAATTGCTTCAAATTGATAGTGAGCTACGGCTAATCTAATAAGTGGCTCAAGCTCAACGTTGTTATGGATAAAGGTTTCCCAGTTTGCCAACTTCTCACGTAATAAAGCCTCACCTTCTGGTGGTGTATAGATAACATCTTCCGTTTGAGCATTAGCCAGTGCAGTCCCAGGAACACGACGCACCTGCATCTCTGTACCTTTTATTTGGCTACAAATAGCTACGGCCGTGTTGGTACTAAGAGGTCTATCCTCTAATGCTTTATATCCTTCAAATAGTGCCGTTCGATATCTTAACGCCTCTTTCGTAGCCGCATCAGCAACACTACCATCGTCAGCATACTGAAACAGCTTATCCATGGTAGTAACAATATTTTCAATCTCAGAAGAGGACTTTGCTTCTAACAATGGTAGCGTATTAATTAAAATAGCTTGATTAGGGATCAATTTGGCAGCCTGATTTAATTCGGCTAACGCTGCTCGTGCTGTAATACACTGCTTCAGGACAGTTTTTGACTCTATATCCTGTTGAGGTGGTAACGCAGGTAATTCTTGGTAAGGTTGTGCTGGGTCCCAATTCATCGCTCTACGCCCTCAATATGTTTACACAATAAGCTTTCATCAACATATGATCTGGATATGTCGACAGTATAAACACTTTAACTATTAATGTCGAAATAATTAAGTATTTTCGACATATCAAGAAAATTGGCCAGAGCTTGTCCCTATTAATAACCTCTAACGCAATGTTCTGCTAAATAAGTTCAACGCCAACTGATAACCTAACTGAGCAGTTTGAGCATCATAACGACCACCATCACCCTCATCACGCATAAAGGCATGTTCAGCATTAAACTCATGCCACGTAAACGCAATATCCGTTTGATTTAACTTAGCGTAAATTTGAACTCGACCAGTTAAAGGCACATGGTTATCTTGCTTGCCCCAAATCATCAATAGCTCGCCCTTAATATCATGCAAACGTTCCATGCTATGTTGTCCAGGTGCATTCGGAATCATTTGAATATGCAAATCAGTGGCATAGAAACAAGCCGTGCCTTTAACTTCAGGCTGCAATGCAGCACGAAATGCCAAATGACCACCAATGCAATAACCCATCGCACCGATATGCCCATTGCACCAAGCTTGCTGATTAACAAACTCAATTAACGCAACATTGTCAGAATCATAACCCTGCACATCTTTCGCTTCTTTATCCGCATTGCCTTTTTCACGGCCAGCATCGTCATAACCTAATACCGTACCAATCGGGTTCAACTCATGAAACACCTCAGGCACCAACACAGCATAACCATGGCTAGCCATCAATTTTGCCGCACGCTCAATAGGACCCGTCTGTTGAAAAATTTCTGAATAAAACAAAATAACCGGATAACTGCCCTCGCCTTCATCAGGACGATGAATATAAGTACGCATCACACCTGTTGGTGTATCAATATCGGCAATATGGCTTTGAATTTTCATCTTTGGAGTCTCAGGATTAACGTTTAGATTGTTGATCTTTTAAAAAAGTGACGGAGCAATTAAATTAAATCTCTCCGCCACCGTTTATTTGTCTAACTTATAGCTTAGGTCCAACAGCAACTAATGCTTTACCACGTTCGGTATCGGTGAACTGTGCAAAGTTGTTTATAAAACGTTTTGCCAAATCACGGGCTTTTTCATCCCATTCGTCAGCGTTGGCATAGCTGCCTTGAGGATTAAGGAGTTTGCTATCAACACCTTCAACTTGCGTAGGCGTTGCCAAGTTGAAATAAGGTACCGTTTCAAATTCGCCCTGATCAATAGAATCATTAAGAATCGCGTCGATAATCGCCCGAGTGTCTTTAATACTAATTCGCTTACCCGTACCGTTCCAACCTGTATTCACAAGATAAGCTTCGGCTTTTACTGCTTCCATACGTTTGCCCAGCACTTTAGCGTAAGTTGTCGGATGCAGGCTTAAAAACGCACCACCAAAACAAGGTGAAAATGTCGGTGTCGGTTCAGTAATGCCCCGCTCAGTACCGGCCAATTTCGCCGTAAAGCCAGATAAGAAATAATATTCAGCCTGCTCAGCCGTTAACTTAGAAACCGGCGGCATAACACCAAAAGCATCCGCAGTCAGGAAGATAACTTTGCTTGCGTGACCGGCCATGGAAATCGGCTTAACAATATTATCGATATGATGAATAGGGTAAGAAACACGGGTATTTTCAGTCTTAGAAATATCGTCGTAATCTATCTTGCCATTGTCATCAACGGTGACATTTTCCAGCAACGCATCGCGACGGATCGCGTCATAGATCTCCGGTTCCTGATCTTTATCCAAGTTGATGGTTTTTGCGTAACAGCCGCCTTCAAAGTTGAAAACGCCATTGTCATCCCAACCATGCTCATCATCACCGATTAACTGCCGTTTAGGATCAGTCGACAAGGTCGTTTTTCCGGTGCCAGATAAACCAAAAAATATCGCCACATCATCTTGCTCGCCCTTGTTGGCAGCACAATGCATAGCAGCAATATCTTGCAGCGGCAGAAAATAATTCATCATCGCGAAGATGCCTTTCTTCATCTCGCCGCCATACCAAGTACCACCAATTAACTGCATTCTTTCAGTTAAGTTAAAGGTAACAAAGTTCTCGGAATTAAGGCCCTGCTCCTGCCATTTGTCGTTAGTCGCCTTAGCGCCATTCATCACCACAAAATCAGGTTCAAAGTCTTGTAACTCTTCATCACTCGGACGAATAAACATATTCTTCACAAAGTGTGCCTGCCACGCCACTTCAGTCAAGAATCGCACTTTCAAGCGCGTATCTTTATCAGCACCACAATAGGCATCAACAATAAACAAACGTTTATTGGATAACTGCTCAGAAATGATGCCTTTCAGATGGTCCCACGTTTCAGTAGAAATCGGCTTGTTATCGTTCTTACCTTGATCAGACCACCAGAACGTATCCCGAGTGGTGTCATCCTTAACGATATATTTATCTTTCGGCGAACGTCCGGTAAATATATGCGTATCGACAGAAACTGCACCTGACTCCGTTACAACACCTTTTTCAAATCCAGTGACACTCTGCTTGGTCTCTTCTTCAAACAACAATTCATAAGAAGGGTTGTAGATAACCTCTTGAGTATTTGTGATTCCGTATTTTGTAAGATCTAGCTTAGGTATAACCTTTGAAAGATCTAATTCAGGCATAGCAACTGACATAGTTTCCCCATTATTGCGAACAACGCATAAAAGTAATGATGGTCCCGTGACTAGAATCAAATCGTCGATTAAGGGCCTAAAAGCCCCCTGTTCTGCCAGCTAAGCTAACAGTCCTTTACAATCAATTTCTCGACTCATGCCACAAATTGTGGGCTACTTTATCATAGACTTAGCGCTGTGATCCGTTATTTAATTCTCGGTACATAAAGCAAATTTTTCTCTAAACATCGGCAAGGCAAAAAAACCATCTTGTACCTGTTGCAACATGGTGCTTTTTTGGTGATGAAAGGCAAAATATAAAACCATTGTTTGCATTGTATTCTGGCGAAGAAAATGCTTTTTCAGCCACGGATAAACCTTACTTTTCGGGTGGTTGTGGCTTGAGAATTGAGCGATTAAAAATCAATCAAGTCTGGCCCGATTGATTTTATGTCATGGTTGTTTGAACAGCGTTTAGAGAACGTTGTCGTATAATCAATCTGGCTGACACCTTTCTTTTTATAAGGGTAGCATTCCGTTTATCTGCCCTTCCAATTTGCCCATGGATCAGCACTCTTGTCCGAGCCCTGTTTTGTCCCCTTCTCCCATTCCGCCGATTTAGTTTCGCGTTTTAAGCGCAATCGCTCAGCGTCCTCTAAATTTAACTCCGCTGGTTCACCTACGACTTGACCTTCTGGAATAACTCTATCCCTAGGAGGCAATGAAAACTGTTCGGAAGACGCACTAGGTAAGTTTTTAAACTCGTATAAATAGAATACTTCAACTTTTTCACGCGCCCAAACTGTTTTTTTTAAAAACTTCACACTAGAATCAATGCTCGGGTTGACCTTAAAACAATTAATGTTTAAATAGGCAAAGAGAATCTCAAAACCGTAATGGTCAACTATTTCAAGCAATAAATCTTTCAATCCAACACCGTGTAACGGGTTGTTCTTGTAATTGATCTCATTGTTCATATTAATGGTAATGTCCGCTTAAAATGCCTAAGTAAATATCTACATTATACCCCTTGATCCTGCATTTTTTTATTAAAAGTCCAACGCTGCCGTTGGGCGTTCATTTCTTTTTCTTGCACAAAAGAAAAAGACTTAAAGACAAATCAATAGAGTGAGGCTCCCGACCTCAGTTTGTATTGTCAGTGAGTTCACGCAGCCTAGCGACCACATCAGGTGCGGCGCGGAAGCGAAAAAATGCACCCTCGGCATCGGCGCGCTCTTCAAGCACTTCGCAGGAGGCAAAGATCTCGCCGCGCAAGCCCTGCGCCGACCAAGGTAAAAAAACCTCGGATTCAACCAACTGCTGTTGGAAAAAATGCACAATCGCCTGATGCAACTGTGTTATATCGTCCTTACGGCGCGCGCTGAGAACAATACAGCCGGGATACTTCGCTTGTAGCTCTGCAGTACGCTCTTCTTGTGCAACTGCGTTGTCTAGATAGTCAATTTTATTGAACACCCTAATGCGATGCACACTATCAGCACCAATCTCGGCTAATACTTTATCGGTCACTTCAAGCTGCGCCTCAAATCCGGGGTCACCAGAATCAATAACGTGCAGCAAAAGCGATGCGCTAAGCGCTTCGTCCAATGTTGACTTGAACGAGGCAACTAGCCCATGGGGTAAATTTTTGATAAAACCAACCGTGTCACTCACCAATACTTTAGGCACACTTTCTGGATACAGGGTGCGCACCTTGGTATCTAGCGTGGCAAATAATTTATTGGCCACTAACACTTCTTTGCCAGTCAAGGCGCGCATCAAGGTAGATTTGCCCGCGTTGGTATAACCGACAAGTGCCACTTGCGTTAGCCCCGATTGTCTCTGACGCAGCGCTCGTTGGATCTCACGCCCCGCTTCCATTGCATCAATTTCTTTTTGTAACTCAGCAATACGATCGCGAACCTTGCGGCTGTCCATTTGGGCGCGAGATTGTCCTGTGCCTCGTCCACCGGTGCCACTGCGTTGTTTTCCTGCAGGTCCGGCTCGCTTGGCTGCCTCTCGTAAACGCGGTGCCATATAGGTTAACCGTGCAATTTCAACTTGTACTCGCGCTGCGTGTGAGCTGGCATTGCGATGAAAAATCTCAAGGATAACGACGGTACGATCCATGACTTCGCAACCGACTTCATTTTCTAAGTTAAGTGCTTGAGATGGCGAGATTTCATGATCAACCAGAATAAACTCAACTCCCTCACTAGCAGTTTGAGGATTAGCTTCCGACACTATTTCAGTACCCGAATTTTGAGCATCGATGAATTGTCGTATTTCCTCCCGTTTACCCACACCCATATACGCGGTAGAGTCGAAAGACGAACGCTTTTGAGTAATCTGTCCGACTACTTGCAGACCTAAGGTTTTTGCCAAATCAGCTAACTCGGCCAACGACGACTCAAATTCGACATCGCTGACAGTGTCCAATTGCACGGCGACGATCAACGCGTGGGGAAGGCTTTGTTTTTCGGGGTTTAACATAGGGGAATTTCTCATGAGATTTGGGTCGCGGACATTTTAAAAATAGCGTCACACGTCGTGAAGTATACAAAGAATCTTGGACGAGAACCTGAGTAATAGACTCCCCCTCTTTTTTACGTCCAATCTACAACACCTAAAATCCCACTGACAATGGCGAGTTCATGGTTGTCACTGACCCTTTATTTCAAACTCACACTCAATCAAACACGCTTTTTAGTCTTCCGTGTCGCAATTTCAACCAGCGGATCATCGGGCCAGAGATGCTTGGGATATCGACCTTTCATTTCTTTTTTAACTTCGTGATATGTGGAACGCCAGAAACCGGCTAGGTCTTGCGTGATCTGCAGAGGTTTGCCTGCGGGTGACAAGAGGTGAATTACCAGAGGTACGTTGCCGGCGATAACAGCGGGGCTTTTCTCGCAGCCAAACATTTCCTGTAATTTCACCGCCAGCACGGGCGGGGTCTCGGTATAGTCGATACGGATGTTCGAGCCAGACGGTACTTTTAAGTGTGTTGGTGCCAGTTTATTGAGTGTCTGTTGTTTGTCCCAAGGCAGTAGTGCATGCAGGATTTCCGTTAACTTAACTTTCTTGAAGTCGTTTAATAAATTCACCTCGTTCAGATAAGGTGCCAACCAATCCTCTAGCGTGGCAAGCAAGCCTTCATGGCTCACATCTGGCCAGTTATCACCTTCAATGGAGCGCAGCAGTAACACTCTGGCGCACCATTGTCTAAGTTCTGCGGTCCAAGGGAGAAGTCTGAGTCCCTTATTGCGAATATACTGAATCAATGCTGCGCTTTTGGCGTGTGCGGGTACGGTGTTTAAGCGGGTACGTTGGACAATGAGGATGCCGATTTTTAGTTGTTCTTCTGCGATAAAGCGATTCGTTTGTTTATCCCACTCGGCAATGGTTTCAAGCGTCACCGAGTTACTAAGGGCTGAATCAAACAGACGTTCATCAAGTTTCACCGCTGAACGAATAATATCGCCTTTACCGCCCTGCATGCTGGATACTTCGGCAATCGCGAGCCAGCTATTATTGGCAAGGTGATGATGCCCCCTCAGATTGGCGCTACGGCCGTTGGCGAGTTGATACCCCCCTGAGTGCCTTTGACGCGCGATGCGGTCTGGATAGGCACAGGCAAGCAGATATCCGGGCAATTGTTCAGCGCTTATCAAGTGCGATAATTTACTGGGCCGTTTCACCTTAGATACCTGTTGTTCGAATTGTTGTGCTAACTGACGAGTACGTTGTAACCACCCCTTATGCGTTGGCGGACAATGTGACTTGCCGTTCAAGAGTTCAAGGCGATAGCTAATATCTGCATTGTCATGACTAAAAGGATCACGGTCAGATAACAGGCTGGCGAGTAAGGACGCTGGTTTAATAAAACCGATCGCGCTACCGCACAGTAATAGATGTGCGAGCCTTGGGTGTACCGGCAGAGATGTCATTGCCTTGCCATGATCAGTCAGAAGCCAGCCATTGGTCTCGCGCCTAATCGCGCCGAGCGACTTAAGTAAATCCATCGCCTGTTGCCACAGCCCTTTTGGCGGGGGATCGATCCAGCTTAATTCCCTTGGATCGTCTACGCCCCATTGTAATAATTGCAGTGCCATCGGGGCGAGGTCGGCATTTAGAATTTCGGCGGTGCTGTGTGCTGCCAGTTGACGTTGTTGCTCGGCTGACCAGAGCCGGTAACATTTTCCAGGCCTTAGCCGCCCTGCTCGTCCCGCTCTTTGCACACTGGATGCTTTCGAAATTTTGACAGTATGTAACCCCGTCATGCCAATCGACGGGTTAAATTTTGCTTCCCT
>ENA-ORXI01000872-ORXI01000872.1-sediment-metagenome-genome-assembly--contig:-NODE-872-length-24638-cov-12.088351_pt1 | contig 24638 bp, 21 predicted proteins | sample MGYA00237861_ERZ511468 | MGnify/ENA primary metagenome ERZ511468 (study PRJEB26299, sample SAMN06266213) | sediment metagenome | isolation source: Hudson Canyon methane seep mesocosm | place...
TGTAACTTATCACCTACGGCAGTATGTCTGGCAATGGAAAAACCCATTTCAACCAGTTGCTGCGATAACCAGGCTGCATTGGTATCGGCAATTTGCCCGCTAATGACTTCTTCTCCCTGGGAGAATATTTCAGCAATAGGATGACTCATATAAGATCATTCATAAAAGACTAAACCAAAAAGGTAAGGTTACCATACTACATAGCGTTGTTAGAGTAACAGCCATTGCATACAAACCACTGTCTAACTTATATCGATCACAAAAAACGATACCTAAAATCATGCTGGGCATGGCCATATCTAAAACGGCGGCCGCTTTATATGCATCACTCATCGTTAAATAAGATGCTATTTGCATCACCAATAAAGGCATAAACAGTAATTGAATCAATATAACTGGCACTATATAAGGCAGCTTATGTAATCGAATAGTCTTCCAGCTTAAAGCCAGCCCCAAAGAAAATAACATTAAAGGGACTACCGCAGCAGACAATTGATTTAACACACCATCTAGCCATAAAGGAGCCGTTTGTTGATTCAGATTAAAAATCACTGCAACAAAAGCAGCCCAAAAAGGCGGTGTATTTAAAAAAGACCACATTGCCTTATGTTCGCCTTCATCCTCACCATAATAACGGGCTATCATTATCCCCACGGTAAAAACTAAGGGAGCGGCGGCAAATAAATCCAGTTGAATAGCAACCGACCTTGCCCAGTGGCCAAAAGCCTGTTCCAAAACAGGTAAGCCCAAATAAGTAACATTTGGGAAAGCCGTTGCCAGCAACATAGCACCTGTTTGCGGACGAGTAAGATGATATAGTCGAAAAACCAGCCAGCTAAGCAACAAACTGATCAGTATTCCACTCACGCCTAATAAACTAAACTCCAGAGATTGAAACCCAAGCTTTGCAGACCATAAAACATCAAGTACCAAGGCTGGCAGAAAGACATAGTAAACCACCGAGGTTAAAACCCGCCTGGTTTGTTCTGCATCTAATCCAGCAGGTTTGATAATTCGCCAAGCTGCTCCACAGGCTATTATCAGCGTCATTTGTATCAGAGTTAAGGTCATAATCATTGTTTTACATGCCTGTGAACAAACCACAGGTTTCTCGTTCCCACCGTATTCGGTGGGAACGCATACCGTGCTATGACCCTAGACTGGTATATATTCCCACGCAGGAGCATGGGAACAAGATGCGCTAGTTTTTTGCTAAGCTGTGCTTTGTTAATAGCCATGTTGTTTTATTAACTAGAAACTATTTTAGCATTCGTACCTTATTAGTTCTGCTAAAATAGCAGATATAAAATATATTTAAAACTCCCTGTATTATTCGGATAATTACTTTATGACTGAATCATTTATTTCTAAAAAACCTATTCCTGTTCGTGAACGTTTGATCATGGCTTTAGATGTCCCTAGCATTCCAGAGGCGAAAGCACTGGTCGAAGAGCTGGGCGACTCGGTTATTTTTTATAAAGTGGGCATGGAGCTTTTTATGTCAGGTGATTATTTTGGCTTTATAGAATGGTTAAAAGAACGTGACAAAAAGGTCTTTGTTGATTTAAAGTTTTTTGATATTTCTGCCACTGTTGGTCGCGCCATTAAAGCGCTTAGTAGTAAAGGGGTAGATTTGGCCACAATTCATGGAAATGATGCCATTATGGAAGCCGCAGCAGCAAATAAAGGCGACTTAAAAGTTTTGGCTGTAACTGCATTAACGAGTCTTGATCGTGGTGATTTAGATGATCTTGGCTTTAAATGTGATGTGCGTGAGTTAGTGTTATCTCGTGCTAAACGGGCACTAGAAATTGGTTGTGATGGCATTGTATCTTCCGGGCTTGAAGTCGCCATGTTACGAAAAGAACTGGACCATCGTTTATTAGTGATTACTCCAGGCATACGCCCTGTAGACAACCGTGTTGATGATGATCAGAAACGTGTTGTGAGTGTGGAGCAGGCTTTTCAGAATGGTGCCGATTATATTGTGGTGGGTCGTCCGATTCGTGATGCTGAAAATCGTCAGCAAATGGCGGAGAAAATTCAGGGACAGATTTTGTCTCAATTCTGATAAATAGAAAAGTACACTTATATTTAGTGGGTGTATACTTATATTTTAGACGATGGATTTAGCTTATTCTTATGAAATCTCTGCTAACAGTTAGACATAAAGTCAGCCTTTTATTGTTATTACTTTTAGCAGTCTTTTTTTATCTGCATAACGATATTACTAAAACAGCTAAATACATTAAATCCGAAAACTGTGCTGACTGCCATCAAGCTATTTTCCAAGCATGGCAGCAACATAGCTTACACCCCCATATGTTTAGACCTGTCAAATCGGCAGCTGATATTAAGGGAGACTTTACTCAATCAGACCCTGCAGTCACCTTTAAAAAGCAAGATATTGAGTTTGTCATTGGAAACAAATGGGAACAAGTCTACGCTCGCATGATTGAGGGTGAATATTATCCATTCCCTGCAAAATGGATGATTACAACCCAAAAATGGGTGCCCTATAAAGTGAATAACTGGCGCCAAACGCCTTTATCAACACAATGCAATGGTTGTCATACCACCGGCTTCAATCCAGATACTTATGAGTTTTCAGAGTTTGGTATAGGTTGCGAAGCCTGTCACGGCCCTGGAAGTTTACATGTACAGCAGAAAAAACAAATACTCAATAGTGAATGCACCCTCTGCCACAAAAATGATCCTGATAAACAGCAAGATAATATTATTGTTTCGGTTAAAAACTCAGTTTGTGGACAATGCCATTCTAGAGGCCAACAAGTTGTAGATAATGAGCATATACAAACCAGCTTTCGCTTTCCTTTAAATGTAGTTCCAGGTGATGATTTACCTGCAGATTTTCAGCCTCTGACACAAAAACAGGATAAAAATAAAAAATTCTGGTGGGATAACGGCCTATCAAAAAACAGGCATCAAGAATTTGCTGATTTTTCAGTCTCTAAACATAGTCAGGCATTAAAATTACTAAAAGAAAAACATACTGATATTCGCGGTGAATTAACAGATCAATGTTTATCCTGCCATTCAGCCGATTATATAATGGCTAAAAACAAACAAGATATCACCCTCAAAAATGCCACGAATGGCTTAACTTGTGTGGTCTGCCATGAACCCCACGGGCTGAATAGAAAATTTCAACACCTTAATATTAACGAACATCGCTGCGGCCTTTGTCATGCCGACAGCATATCAATTAAAGCCGCCGAGACAGGAAAGCCGCATATCCCTTGCCCTTCTAGCGCTGCAAGCTGTGCTGATTGCCATATGCCTTATATCGTCAAATCTGGTGGCTCATATCCAATACGCAGCCACGCTTTTAAGATAGTTCCACCGGCTGCAACTAAAAAATATGACATACCCAATTCCTGTCAAAATGGAGGATGTCATCAGGATAAATCTTTAGACTGGGCTATTAATAATTTTCAATCTTATTATCCTAACTGGCAGGACAATCAATAATGCCAAGTGACAAACCCTCCTTAAATAAACGTTTACCCTTTTATCAGCGCTTTGGTTTTAAATTAAGTACCAGTTATATATTGGTGTTAAGTGTGGTTTTATTTTCAGCAGGCTTAATTACCCTTAAGATTTCACAAAATATATTTGAGCAACTGGTCCGCTCACAGTTTGAAAACGCTCTCACCGTCAATGAAAATTTTATAAAACAATATACTCAGTCGATGGAAACATGGGTTAAACATTTAGCTGACGAACCCAAATTACAGCAAGCCTTAATCACACCTACGACTCAGGAATTTGATGCTTTTATAACAGAACACCAAGCAATTTTCTTTCTGGATACTTCAGTAATCATGCTGAACAAACAGGCGAAAGTCATTTATAAATCACATGAATGCGACTGTCTGGGAAACTCTTTTTTAGGTATTGATGTTGTCAATCAAACATACAGACAACACAAAATACATAGCGCTATCGTACATGAAGGCAATCATTTCAGTCTTTATTCCGTTTCCCCGGTATTTTCTTCAAATGATTCAAAGGATGTTATCGGCTTTGTTATCGTTGCCAGATATATAGACCATAGTTTTGCTGAGGTATTGAAAAAAAATACTAACCTTGACACCTCAATTGTTCGGGACAGGGCGATTATGGCAACCACTATTCAATACCATAACAATCCACTGATCGACTTACCTCTACCCTACCTTGAATATCTCACTTTATTGAAACAGCCAGGACAGGCCACTCCGATACAGTTTTTAAACCAAGGTTATTTTGTAGTAGCAAAACACTTAGAGTCTATGGATATCGGTCTAAGTGGTTCTATTATGCTAGTTAAATCCAGATCCGATCTGGAAGCAATGGAACAATCATTATTTAAACAGTTTGGCATCCTAACCTTTGCCGCATTAATTATTGTTTTTTTAATAAGTTTACGCATTTCAAAAGCCTTTATCACCCCCATTTCACAATTAACAGATACCTCGCTTCGTATAGCCACGGGAGAATCCAACGTAAAAGTTCATATAAACAGACATGATGAAATCGGTATTCTGGCAGATAACTTTAATACCATGCTGGCAAATATTGAACAAAAAAACCAGGCTATACAAGAACAAAATGAAACACTGGAACATAAAGTAAGCGAAAGAACACAATCACTGGTCCATGCTATGGATGAGTTAAAAAAACTCAGCATTGCTGTGGAACAAAGTCCTGCCAGTATTATCATCACCGACACCCATGCAAGAATAGAATATGTCAACCCTAAATTTGAAGAACTGACTGGGTATTCATCAGCAGAAGTCATTGGAAAAACACCTGGCATACTTAAATCGGGCCATACTTCTAATGAAGAATACCATGCTTTGTGGAAAGCTTTATTAGCAGGAAAACCTTGGCGTGGTGAATTTTATAACCGCACTAAAAGTGGTGAGCTATATTGGGAACGGGCATTAATCACTCCCGTAAAAGGACAAAACAATCAAATCACTCATTATTTAGGTATTAAAGAAGATATTAGTACTTATAAAGCTTACGAACAGAAACTTATTGAACAAGCCACCTATGACCCATTAACCGCACTACCCAATCGAGTTCTTGCTAGAGATCGCTTGAAACATGCTTTGTCGATTGCCTCTAGAGAGAAAAAACAAGGGGCTTTAATTTTTATCGACTTGGATAATTTTAAAATGGTTAATGACACTCTGGGTCATCAGGCTGGTGACACTCTATTAATTGAAGTCGCTCAAAGACTACAAAACGCTGTTCGTGAAGGCGATACGGTTGCCAGACTCAGTGGTGATGAGTTTTTAATTATTTTAAATAGCCTGAATTCACATTTTGATGCAGAAACAGTGGCTGAAAAAGTATTAGCTGAGTTAGGAAAACCAATCAAACTTTATACCCAGGAGTTGATTGTAACGGCAAGTCTAGGCATCACAATATTTCCCAGCGATGACACTAATCTTGATAACTTAATGCGTAATGCCGATACTGCAATGTATCAGGCAAAAAGCACAGGGAAAAATATGTTTTGTTTTTTCTCTGATGATTTGAATGAACAAGCGCAACACCGGCTTAAAATGGAGCAACACTTACGCAAAGCCATACAGAAAAATGAACTGAGCTTACATTATCAACCCATTATTAATACCAGCAAGCAAAATATTGTCGCGGCAGAAGCTCTCGCTCGTTGGCATAACCCTGAGTTAGGCTCTGTTTCGCCTGAAACTTTCATTTCATTAGCTGAAGAAATTGGTTTGATTAACCCCATAGGTGAGTGGATCTTAAGGACAGCTTGCAAGCAGGCAATGCTATGGCTAGATAAAGGAAGTCCGTTAAAAATTGCCATAAATATATCCCCTAAACAACTAAGCAAGGGAGATGAATTTCTTCAAACGCTTAAGCAAATATTGAATGAAACCAAATTACCCACGCGTTACCTGGAGCTTGAGTTAACCGAAAGCTCATTAATCCAAAACCCAGAAGAAAGTGTCACTTTATTAAATCATTTAAAAGACTTGGGTATTCGACTTTCTATCGATGATTTTGGAACGGGGTATTCATCACTCAGTTATTTAAAATATTTTCCTTTCGACACTTTAAAAATTGACCGGACATTTATGGAAGACGTCCCTCAGGATGAATTAGATAGCTTACTCACCGCTAATATTATTAGAATGGCACATGACTTAGGTATGGAGGTTATAGCTGAAGGCGTCGAAACAAAAGACCAGCAAGATTTTTTAACTCAAAATAACTGCGACTTTTTACAAGGCTATTACTTTAGCCGTCCCATACCAGATAAAGAGTTTAGCCTTTTGCTTGCGCAAAAAACCAACGATTAATTATTAACAATCCACAACTTGTTTAAAATTAACATGACTGTTAATAGAGCACTGGCTAGCAAAAAACTAGCCCATCTTGTTTGTATGCTCCCGCGGGGGAATTCATACCTGCCTAAGGCCACAGCACGGTATGCATTCCCACCGATACGGTCACTACTATTAAGTTAGCGAATGAGTTCATTGGGGCGCAGTGCTTTAGCCTGCTAATTTCAATAATGAAAGCAGGCTAAAGCACTGCGCCCCGTCAAGGTAATACGCCTAACTTAATGGCCGTGACCGAATACGGTGGGAACGAGACAATATTGGTCGCAGGGATACTAGCACCAAGGCTACATGGCCTGTTGATGCCTAATATTGAAAGCTAAATTGGGCACAAGCTGCAATAAGTTAATAGTCATTTTAATTTATATTAATCACGGGCTTCACAGCCACTCACTTATACTTAAATTTAAAGCAAAAAAAAGCGCGGATTAACCGCGCTTTTTATTTCAACTTATAACTACTGTTACCAGTTATAACTTAAAGTTGCATAGATATTACGGCCTGGCATGGCAACACGCCCTTGAGAACGATCATGATTAGTATAACCACCTAAATGATCAAAACGCTTACTACCTACAACATTCTCTATACCTGTACCAATGACAACACCCTGATAAGGTTCATATTTACCACGTAGATTTAACAACATATAACCTTTAGTTTTTTGCTCCTGGTTATACCCTGCAACATCACCTTGGTCCGCATAGAATACGCCTTCAATTGCACCCATCCAGCCTGTTTGCTCATAAGTTAATTGAGTTCTACCGTTTAATGGCGCAATACGATATAGATCAGAATCACCTGTTGGTGAATTAACACGCTCACCTCGAACATAGTTTAAGCCAGCATCTACACGCCAGTTATCAGTAATCGTGTATCCTGCTTCTAAATCAACACCATAAAGCTGAGCAGCTATATTACTCCATTGCAATACTGGGTTACTTGCCATTCCTCTTGATGTAGCAACACCTTGAATATAATCATCAACATAATGATAGAAAAAACGAGGTGCAATATATGCATTTTCATTATGCCAATCAAAACCTAAATCAAACTGGTAAGCTGTTTCATGGTCAAGGTTTAAGTCACCAAGATAAGTGCTTCCATCTGCAAAGCCCCCAACAGCCTTGTTATTAGTCCATAGGTATAATTCTTGATAAGTAGGAGCACGATTTTTTCTAGCCACTCCCACCTCCACATCCAGCTCAGAAGAAACTGCATAACGAAGTATGGCCGCTAAATCTACTTCATTAAAATTTCGCTTTCTATCTGTACTATTAAATGCTGCTAAATCAGCTTGGAGATTAGTATTCATAGCAGGACTCATCGTAGTTGAAGTACTTGCTTTACCCGTATCAGACCAAGTATGCGTATAACGTGCACCTAGTTCCAATATCAAATCATCAGTAATATCACCAGTCCATTCCGTAAAAACAGAATAACGATCTCTTTCAACCCTATTAAAAAAGTTGGTCGTCATAGTCATATTTGATGGATTAGGCCCCATACCCATGACACCATTACTCGTACTTGTATCAGTCATACTACTATTTGCATCATGGTTAGATTGATCACCATTAACACCAACAGTTAGAATACCATCAAACAAAGGCATATCAACAGCTAAGTCGATACCACCTGCCTCAACTTCTGTACGATTATGCATTGCATCCATCATAGCAGTTCCACCACTACGCATAACAGTATTACTCATCCAATGACGCATTTTTTGATAGAAAATATTGGTTCTTACTTGATAGCCATCGCCTAGATCCCAGCTATAATTAGCATCGTATAAACCACCTTTTACATAATCAATATCCATAGGCAACGCAGGTGTTCCAGTATGACCTGTATTGTTATTGCTGTAATTCACACCAAACTCATGTCCTTCTCGCTGATAGCCATACCCAGCTGTAAAGGCTTCACGGTCATAACGAGTATTAGTTTGCTTTTCGTTATCTTTTATTTTGTAATCACGGCCTTGCTCTTTACTACCACTTAGATACAACTTGTGCTCTTTGTTAGCAACAGAACCTAAAATCGCACCGTAATGTCCATCGTCAACAGAACCATAACCCATTGACGCAGTACCACTAGTGATAATACTGTCATCTTCAGAAAAACGGCCTTTTTTAGATTCTGCATGCATTGAGCCACCAAATGACTCGATACCACTGCTCACAGGTGAAATACCACGATGCACAGTTAATTTGCCCGTTAAAGGTGCTGGAATATGGCTTAACGGTGGATCCATACTGTTTGGGCCCACTTCTTTCATATTGGCACCATCAATAGAAATATTGATACGGTTACCAAACATACCTCTATAAGAAGCAATACCCGTTAACGGTCCGTTACGGTTTACGTTAGCTCCAGGTACCCGCTTTAATAAAGACGCAGTGTCTTTTAAACCCGACGAATCAGGTGCAGTACCAAAAGTACCTGTACGCATTGCACTACCTTCAACAACAATTGTTGGTAATTGCTCAGTTTCAGCAGCTGAAACCTGAAAAGGTATTGCCAATGCACTTGCAATAGCCAAACTAAGTTTTGTTTTCAATTTATTCCCCTCTTTAAATTTACATCACTTATTAAGCAATAATATACGCACATTTCATTCCAGTTGTTTTTTAGCAATTAAACAACAATAACTTACAAAAAAGCAACATATCCAAATTAATTAAACTATGTTATATAGCTCAATAATACCAGCTATATAACACATTAATTCAATCACACTCAGAACATCAGACAATATATATACCCATCCCTATCTCTATATGGTATTGTTCTCAACCTATGGAATTTCATCTTACATTTACCTCATCTTATTTCGCCGCTTTTGCTATGGGGCTGTTTAGCAGTCTCCATTGCATAGGTATGTGTGGCTCTATTATCGGTACGCTAACCTTAAGCCTGAAACCTGAAATCAGAAACAAAAAAAGCAGCCTACTGCCCTACATTCTTAATTATAATTTTGGCCGTATTACCAGCTATACCTTAGCTGGCTTACTTGTCGGTTTTTTACAAGCCCTCATTATGCTTCCTTTTGGCTTGGATTACGGCCACCGAATATTACAACTGCTTTCAGCCGCCATGATGATTGGTGCAGGCCTGTATCTTGCTGGTTGGTTCCCTCGTTTTGCCTACATAGAAAAAGCTGGCTCCAGACTGTGGAAACTGATTGAACCCTTTGGTCGCAAGCTTATTCCCGTCAGCACCCACAGCCAAGCCTACCTTTTTGGCATGGTCTGGGGATGGCTACCTTGCGGACTGGTCTACGCGGCTTTGGCCTTGGCAGCAACCAGTGGAGACATTGTTAGATCTGGCATTACAATGCTAGCATTTGGGCTAGGTACTTTACCTGCCGTATTAGGAGTTGGTATAATGACGAATATATTAACTAAGCTATCTCAAATGCACCGCTTTAAACAAGTTGTAGGATTACTTTTAATCTTTATTGCCTTAGTCGCTGTATTTCCCGAGCTTAACCCTATGCGTTTGCAGCATATTTAACCTAATATTCTAATCAGTTGTCTATGGATTACTTTAATTCAAACATTGGTCAATCCCCTGTTTTTGAATCCCTACTTCGCAGCGCCAAAATGGTTGCAGCCACTGACGTAACCATTTTAATTAAAGGTGAAACCGGTACTGGTAAAGAAATGCTTGCCAATGCCATCCAAAAAGAAAGTGCACGCTCAGATAAATCCTTTATCACTTTAAACTGCGCAGCCTTACCTGAAGGCCTTGTTGAATCTGAACTGTTTGGGCATAAAAAAGGCGCTTTCACAGGCGCAATTGCTAACAAACAAGGCTTGTTTCATGCAGCTCATGGTGGCACACTGTTTTTAGACGAAATCAACTCACTCCCCCTCGCCATTCAGACTAAACTGCTACGCTTTTTAGAGTCAGGAGAATGCCTTGCTGTTGGAGAAACAAAACCTTATTTAGTCGATGTCCGTGTTATTGCCGCGACCAACGCTGATCTTCATCAACAAATTTCAGAAGGTAGCTTTCGACAGGACTTATTCTTCCGCTTAAACGTAGTTCCTATAGAGCTCCCCCCATTAAAACAACGTACTGAAGATATTGAAACACTGATCAATCATTTTTTATCTCAATTTTCAACTAGTTACTCACTTGTTTCGCCTAAATTTAGCAAACAAACATTAAAGGTCTTACGTGGTTATCACTGGCCTGGAAATATACGTGAACTACGCAATTTATGTGAGCGATTGAGTATTCTTTTATCAGGCCAATCAATTGAACCTGAAAATTTACCCCACGAATTTAGCGCTTGCCTCGTCAACTCTTCAGACGATTCAACTTTCATCTTACCCGAAAGAGGTTTAGATCTAGATGACCTGGAAGCAGACATGATTCATCAGGCACTAACAAGAACAAATGGCAATCGCAGCAAATCTGCCCGATTATTGGGACTATCCCGTGATACCTTACTTTATCGTATAAAAAAGCACGGTATCGCAATTCAGTAAAGTCAGTCACTTGCTAACAAATATCTTAGACTTACTTTACAGTATTGCCACTCAATTAGGGTGCAGACTAAGTAGATTGACGACCAATATCAAAATTTTCGAGCAAGAGTAAAAGAGAATTATTTAACACCTCCTCTCCCAACCCTCTCCAGCAGGAGAGGACTTCAAAGCAAGGCCTGTTTGCATTATCAAACCACGCTGCGTAGATACAAGCACTTTATAGATTAAAACCTAATCCACTGCACAGACAAATTATCACCCTTACCACGTGCCCGCAAATGCATCATTTTGGCGACCTTTCTTAATTCATTTCGACCACTATGCAAAGCAGATAGCTGCAACAAATCATTTTCTTTTATAAATTCCCAGAAACCATCAGTACACAATACAAAAGTCTCACCTTTCTCAATAACTGGATAAATATTAACTTCTACCTGATGCCTTTTCTGTATATTTATTGTCCGTAATAACTGATTCTGCTCTGGATGCAGCCCCATTTCTCGCTCTGAGATGCTGCCATCATCAAAATGATCCTGAGTAATCGAATGATCCTTAGTCCGCCACAACAGCTGTTTTTCATTCAAACGATATATACGAGAATCGCCACAATGCGCAGCAAGCGTCATATTTTTATCCAGATACAAAATAACGCAGGTCGTATGTGCATTATTGCCTTCTGCAGCAGAGAAAAAACCTTTCATCTCATCAATGGCTGCATTTACCCAGGCATGAAATACATCCTTCAGCTGATCTGAAGAGCTTTTCTGTAATAGTTTTTGATACTTTTCTGCAACTTTAAATAGTCCCTGACAAAAATATTTAGAGGCTTTTTCACCTGCATCATGTCCACCAAGACCATCCGCAACAACAAACAAACCATATTCACTTGAAATGGTATAGGCCATGCAATCCTGGTTTATTTCTCTATCCCCTACCGATGTTAATTGATACACTTCCAGATTTTCAAACACATCAACACCCAATAGCTCTTGCATCTCGCATAACACGCTTTAAATCTCTAACCGTTTGATCCAGACCAGAAAATACAGATTGAGCAATAATTGAATGACCGATATTCAACTCGACTATTTCAGCAATGGTGCAAATTTCTTCTACATTATGGATATGCAACCCATGCCCTGCATTAACCTGCAAGCCTGCACTATGCGCATATTCAGCTGCCTTTTTAACTCTTAACAATTCAGCTTTCTGGATTTGTCCAGTCATTGCATCTGCATAACAACCTGTATGCAGCTCAATCACGGGCGCTCCTGCATTAACTGCTGCATCAATTTGTTTAAAATCAGGATCAATAAATAAAGAAACCTCAATCCCTGCATCCGCTAAAGTTTGACAGGCTTTTCTCATTCGCTCCGGACTTGAAGCCACATCCAACCCGCCTTCTGTGGTTAACTCTTCTCGCTTTTCAGGTACTAAACAACATGCCGCAGGCTTTACCTTTCCTGCTATAGCAATCATTTCATCGGTCACAGCCATTTCTAGATTTAGTCGCGTATGCAAGATCTCCTGCAACAAAACAATATCTCTATCTTGAATATGTCGACGATCTTCTCTTAGATGTGCAGTTATCCCATCTGCTCCGGCTTGCTCAGCAACTAAAGCGGCCTGAACAGGATCAGGGTAATTTGTTCCTCGTGCTTGTCGCAAAGTAGCGACATGATCAATATTAACGCCCAATAAAATATTTTGTTTACTCATAACTGTTTAATTATTTTTGCCAGGACAGCTCTACTTTTAAGCTCTTTACCCTGTAATTGAAAATCTATAATGCGTCTCATCAACTGCTTAGCTTCATACAAGGCTTGTTGATTGAGCGGCTCTCTGGCTTCCAAAGCCAGTAAAGTCTTACCGCTGATATAACCATTCACACTTGCCTGCATACCTGAATCAACATAATAACTATATTGTTGTGCTGACTGCACTGCCTTGTCCGTCTTAAAATCAACCGTTAACTGAAAGCCATAACCTATATGCTCTATTAAATTAAGCTCAAAGAAGCGTAATATTTGCTCTGTATTCTGGTTCTCGGCCATTAAAGTCAAACAGCGTTGATATTCAACGTACACCTCAGGATGAGGATCATGTTTGTGCAGCAAATAACCAACCAATTCATTAATATAAAAACCACAATACAAAGAAAGTCCTGATAAGCGAGGGAGCATTTCATGCAGCTCTACATGGGTCAGTATTTTTAGCTCATTCCTTCCTAGATAAGAAAGTTTTAAAGCAGAAAAAGCCAGCAGTAGGCCTGCTGTTTTGGATTTTGGTTTTCTAACACCACGAGCAAGAATTGATACTATTCCAAAATCCCGGGTCAGAACATCAATAATCAAACTGCTTTCACGATACTTTCTATGCTGTAAAATAAAAGCAGGTTGTAACTGAATCTGTGTCTCACTCACGCTCTAGCTATTCATCCATAAACCCAAGACTGTGTAAGGCCCGCTCATTATTAGACCAGCCCGATTTCACCTTTACCCAGATTTGCAGATACACTTTGCTATCGATCAATTTTTCTATATCCTTTCGGGCATCCGTACCCACTTTCTTAAGCATTTCACCTTGCTTGCCAATCACTATATTTTTTTGAGAACTGCGCTCCACCCAGACAATCGCATAAATCTTGGTTATTTTCTCCAGCTCCTCATATTTTTCAATCTCAACGGTCATAGAATAAGGTAACTCATCCCCCAGGCGTCGAGTTAATTTTTCTCTAACAATTTCTGCCGCTAAAAAGCGCTCAGGTCGATCCGTAATTTGATCCGCTGGATAGATCAAATCACCTTCAGGCAATTGCTCCATTAAAACATTTTCTAGCGTATCCAGATTTGTCCCTTTTAAGGCAGAAATAGGTAAAATCTCTTTAAATGGATATTTCTTTTGCGCTTCTGCAAAAAAAGTCAAAATAGCTTCCTTATCTTTAAACTTATCAACCTTATTGACGGCCAATATAACCGGTAAGCCTGCCCGCTCAAGTTTTTTAAAGATAACCTCATCATATTCATGCCAGGATAAACCATCGATCAACCAGACCACCACATCAACACCCAACATGGTGGTATCAGCAGTTTTGTTCAAATAACGGTTTAATGCTTTTTTCTCAATCTGATGCATCCCAGGAGTATCCATATAGATAACCTGACCTGCCTCCGTGGTATTGATACCCAGAATACGATGCCTGGTGGTCTGAGGTTTTCTGGAGGTAATACTTATTTTTTGGCCCAGCATATGATTCATTAATGTTGATTTACCAACATTGGGACGACCTATTAACGCGACATAACCACAATTCATTTATTTTGCTTCTTAATTATTTTTAACATTTTTTCTGCTGCATCCTGCTCAGCTTTTTTTCTGGAATCTCCAGAACCCACACATGACTGATTACTTTCAACATGCGTTATACATTTGACACTAAAGGTTTGTGAATGAGCTGCCCCCGTCATCTTAACTAATTCATAGACAGGAAGATCAACTTTTCTGGATTGCATTAATTCTTGCAATTGAGTCTTAGGGTCTTTAAGAGATTGCTTTAAATCCAGCTCATCCAGTTTTTTGGCAAATACTTTCAATATCCATGCCTTGCACTCCAACACCCCCTGATCTTTCAGCAAAGCCCCCATAACCGCTTCTAAGGCATCAGATAAAATAGAGTCTCGCCTATAGCCACCACTTTTGAGCTCACCTGAACCAAGAATTAAATAATCGCCCAGATTATATTCTCTGGCTAAACCCGCTAAAGAACCCTGATTAACCAGACTTGCTCTTAAGCGACTTAACTCACCCTCACTTGCATCAGGGAACATTTCATACAGCTTTTCTGCAATCACATAGCCTAAAATAGAGTCACCAAGATACTCCAGCCTTTCATTATTCCTTGCCCCCATACTTCTATGAGTTAAAGCCATAATAAAAAAATCTGGCTGCTCAAATGACAATCCAAATTTTTTAAGCAGACCATCAGGTTTCTTTATCACTCAGTGTCACCCGCCTCAAAAGACTCCTCAAACTGTACCAATACACTTAGGTTACCGAGTATTTTTTCAACCCGTTCATACACAATCTCTACCTTGACATAATTCCCTTGCTTAATAATTTCAATATCTCTTTTATCAACATTTTCAACATAATTCATATTGAAGCGCTTATTAAGACTATTCAAAATTTCACGTTTGCTCAGGGTTTCTACATCAGGCATACTTTCCACTGCAGCCAGCGAATTAACCACTTTACTGTGATTCATATAGATTGGGGCAATTTTCAACGTTAGCAATACAAAAAAAGCAAGTAAGCCCAAAATGAACAATATCGACAGAAAAGTTAATCCACGTTGTTTTTTTGATGAATAAGTCATTATTTCTCCGAGTACAATGTTATAAATATTGTAACAACTCAGCGTATTATTTTCTGAGGGTGCAGCTTGTTGATTTATCAGACTTCTGCAACACCACGTTGCAGCAGAGCTTACATGGACGTATTCACGCATCCTTATAAATCAATAAGCTACACCCTTAGCCTTAAACTCACTGAGTAGCCACTGAATATTGTTAAGTCTAGTCTATTTTAAGATTGTTCCAATTCTATCGAAACCAACACCTTTATGCTCCCAATCCCAACTCATCCAGATAAAAAAGGCTTTTCCTACCAAATTTTGTTCAGGGACTGTACCCCAATAACGACTATCATTACTGTTGTCTCTATTATCGCCCATAACAAAATATTGCCCTTCAGGCACGACAAAGACACCTTCCACAGAAGGCATTCCATGTTTAACCAGAATGCTATGCTCCACACCGGTTAAATCTTCAACAAAGTGCTCAGCACCTGTCATATTCCGCCCTTGCCCTACCCCTTGATAAGAACCTAAAGAGACTTGTTTTGCTATTTTACCATTTACGTAGACCTTTTTATTATAGTAAGCAATTCTGTCTCCAGGAATACCCACCACTCTCTTTATATAATCAACTTCTGGTTGCTTAGGAAAGCGGAAAACCACAATATCGCCCCTTTCTGGTTTGTTCATCTCCACAAGCTTAGTATGTAGAACCGGCAGGCGGACACCGTAAGTATATTTATTAACCAGAATAAAATCGCCAACTAATAAAGTTGGCATCATAGAGCCCGAAGGGATTCTAAAAGGTTCCGCAATAAAGGACCTTAAAATTAAAACAATGAACACTATAGGGAAAAAAGAGTGTGCATATTCAACTAGCAAAGGCTCCTGCTGTGTTGTTGGGTCTATTTTTGAGAGCTTTAAAAACAGCACATAACCGCCCCAGATTATGCCTGTGACCAGGCTAGCCAGAACGAGAAAAAAAGAGAAATCGTAGTCCATGATATATTTATAGTTATGGTTGGAAGGGAAGTTATTATCTATTAGCTATCAACGTGCCAATAAGCTAGAAAAGTGAATAGACAGGAGTTTTAGGCCATATAAAGCAAACGAGGCTAAAGCCCCGCTTTCAAATAGTCGAATCTATCTGCGTACAAAAACCTTACTCTTTATTTGCTTGCAAAACGGCCAGGAATGCTTCTTGTGGAATTTCTATACTGCCCACTTGCTTCATCCGCTTTTTACCCGCTTTTTGTTTTTCTAACAGTTTTTTCTTACGAGAAATATCACCACCATAACATTTAGCTGTTACATTTTTTCTCATCGCTTTAACTGTTGACCTGGCAATCACTTTAGAGCCAATTGCCGCTTGTATTGCAACCTCATACATTTGCCTAGGAATAAGGTCTTTCATGGTTTCAACCAGTCCTCGACCTCGTCCCTGGCTTAAATCCTTATGCACAATAACTGATAAGGCATCGACTCTGTCACCATTGATCAAAACATCCAGCTTAACCAAAGGGGCGGGTTCAAAACGCACAAACTCGTAATCAAAAGAAGCATAACCTCGACTGACCGATTTTAAACGATCAAAGAAATCCAGTACCACTTCACTCATGGGTAATTCATAACTCAGTGCAACCTGGCTACCTGTGTATTGCATATTTTTTTGTATGCCACGCTTTTCAACACACAGACCAATAACACTACCCAAATATTCTTGTGGCAGCAATATGTTGGCCAAAATGATAGGCTCTCTTATTTCTAAAACAGCACCTGACTCGGGTAAATTTGCAGGATTATCCACCATGACTATTTCACCTGAATGCTGTTCAACTTCGTAAACAACTGTTGGCGCTGTGGTAATTAGATCTATATCGTATTCACGCTCTAATCGTTCCTGCACAATTTCCATGTGCAACATGCCTAAGAACCCACATCTAAAACCAAAACCCAGGGCCTGAGAACTTTCAGGTTCAAAATTAAGCGCTGCATCATTCAGGCGTAATTTATCCAATGCTTCACGCATACTGTTAAAGTCATCAGAACTCACCGGGTATAAACCTGCAAAAACTCGTGGCTGTATAGTTTCAAAACCTGGTAGTGCTTCTGTTGCAGGATTATCAGCCAAGGTAATGGTGTCACCCACTGGCGCACCGTATATATCCTTAATTCCCGCAACAATAAAGCCTACTTCCCCTGTTTTTAAAACATCAGTCTCTTTTTGCTTTGGAGTATAAATCCCCACCTTCTCTGCAAGATGATTATTTCCTGTAGACATCACATGCAACTTTTGCTTTTTACGCACCGTACCATTAACAATCTTTACCAGCGAAACCACCCCAAGGTAGTTATCAAACCAGGAATCAATAATCAATGCTTGTAAGGGCGCATCAGGATCCCCCTCTGGCGCAGGTATCTTAGCCACCACCTGCTCTAAAACACCTTCTACACCTATGCCTGTTTTAGCACTAATTTTAAGCGCTTCACTAGCATCAATACCGATAACATCTTCTATTTCAGCCATCACCCGCTCTGGCTCAGCAGAAGGTAAATCAATTTTATTTAATACCGGGACAACTTCCAGTCCCTGTTCAATCGCGGTATAACAATTCGCCACACTCTGTGCTTCTACACCTTGCGCAGCATCAACTATCAATAGCGCGCCTTCACAGGCAGCAAGTGAGCGTGAGACTTCATATGAAAAGTCAACATGGCCAGGTGTATCAATAAAATTTAATTGATAAGTCTCGCCATCTTCAGCCTTATAATCCAGAGTAACACTTTGAGCTTTAATGGTAATACCACGCTCTCTCTCAATATCCATGGAATCAAGAACCTGCGCCTCCATTTCTCTATCAGCTAAACCACCACAAATTTGAATAAAACGATCTGCCAGCGTTGATTTGCCATGATCGATATGCGCGATAATGGAGAAGTTTCTTATGTTTTTTTGATCCACAGCTTATTTATCTACCTTTAATGCCAAGAAAACCGGACTACCTTTGCGATGAATTAAAATAGCAACAGATTGACCAGTTGGGAGTTCTTTGACTATTTTATCAAAATCAGCAATACCCCGAACAACATTATTCTGAATTCTTAAAATTACATCCCCTGGCTGGATACCCACATTGTGAGCAACCCCTTGTTTAACCTCTTGAACTAATACGCCATGCTTGGCTATTTCCATGCGCTCCCGCTGTTCAGCAGTCAACTCAACGGCAACAATACCTAAGCGATTCAGTTGTTTTTGAGGTTGCGTCTTTTCCGCCAACACTGACTTATTATCCAGCAAACCGACAACAACTTTGATTGTTTTCTTACTACCTTCTCTAAAAATCTTAAGCTTCACTTTTTCGTCAATTGCCGTCATCCCAACAACCGGAGGTAATTCCCCTGATGTTTCAATCACATGCCCATCAAACTCGACAATAACATCACCAATTTTCAATCCTGCTTTTTCCGCAGGACTATCTTCAACCACTCTGGCAACTAAGGCTCCATGTGGCCTATCCATAGCAAAAGACTCTGCTAACTCTCGCGTTACATCCTGAATTTGCACACCTAACCAGCCACGAGAAACAATGCCTTTCGTCTTAAGTTGCTGAACAACATTCATCGCCACATCTATGGGAATAGCAAAAGACAACCCCATATAACCGCCAGATCGACTATAAATCTGAGAATTAACGCCAACCACTTCACCCTTCATATTAAACAGCGGCCCACCTGAATTTCCTGGATTGATTGCGACATCCGTTTGAATAAATGGCACATAATTACCACTAGGTAAACTCCTACCTTTTGCGCTAACAATACCTGCTGTTACCGATTGCTCAAAACCAAAAGGGGTCCCTATCGCCAACACCCATTCTCCAACTTGTAACTGAGCAGAAGAGCCTTTCTTTACCACGGGCAAATCATTCGCTGCAACTTGCAATAAAGCAATATCAGTACTTTCATCAAAACCAATCAGTTTCGCAACTAACTGCCGCCGGTCTTTTAGCTTTACAATAATTTCATCAGCATTTTTCACCACATGATGATTGGTGACGATATAACCATCATCAGAAATGATAAAACCAGAGCCTAATGCTTTAGCTTCTCTAGGTTGAAATCCACCACCTGGCTGCTTAAAAAAGTGCTTAAACAACTCTTCCATTTGAGGCGGAACACCTTCCGGCATCTGTTGCCCATCAAGCTGTTGCATTATTTCTGCTGTTTTTTTTGTGGTACTGATATTAACAACCGCATCACCATGTTCTTTAACCATTACGGTAAAATCAGGCAATTGAGCGTACACAGGCAGATTAATCAATAATAAAACAACAGACCACTTCATATTGTTGAGCATATAGTCTCCATAAACACTCTAAAAAGGAAAAAAGGAAAAAAGGAAATACCGAAACTTGTGCTTACTTAAGTTTAATGCCTTGCGCAATAAACTGAACGGTTCTTGCTGGCACTTCACCCAGCACAGTTATTTGAAATCCATCAATAATTTTAGTAAATGACTTTACAGAACCTAAAGTTTGCAAACCTTCTTCAGTATCCTTAGCTTTAGCTTCTCTGTACACAGACACTGATGAAAAACCATCACTAAGCAATAAATGCTCTACTGATTGAAAAGCATCCTTAGCATTCATTTTAGTAAAGAAAACAATCTGGAAATTTAACGGTAAATTTTGTAAAACAAAACCCGCCTGATCAATAGGAAGTAATTCAGTTTGATGCAGATGTTTAATTTTTGCATCTTTAACTTCTTCAACAACATCAACAAAAGCTAATTTATTGCCGACTTGTATCTCGGTAAAAACCACCTGCTCAACTGTTGCACCTGACAAATCATAAACTTCACTTTTCAAAGGCAAAAAACTGGCTTTATCAATCCACACTTTCCTCGCATAGCGATACTGATCTTTAGGTACGATAGAAACGACATAAGCAGGAAGCATAGCCACCGACTCTTCATCGAGAGCTTGCAATTGATACACTGATTTGATGGAAGAAAATTCAACGGGCAAATCAATAATGAACGAGCCACTCACAGGACGATGATTAACTACTATTTCTTTGCTTTTCTTAAAAACACAACGTACCTTACCCGCCTCCCTAATAACCTCTCGCATAGGTGAGTTTAATGACAACAGCCTCTCTTGCTGATTGCCATTGTCACTGGCATGAAAATACTTCATGGTATCAAGACGACCATTTTTAAAAAAAGCAACAGTCCCTTGATAATCAAGGGTATCCATTGCCGAATTCATACTTTCCATCCATTGCTGAACCTTGAGCTCCGTTTCAACAGCAAAAGAAGTGTTTATGCACAAACAAAAAACCAAACATAGCCGAAACAACATATTAATTAATCCCGCCCATAACTAGCAACACGTGCTAAAGGATGTATATTTAATGAACCATGAGTATACATATCATCATTATGGGCTTGTAAATAGGCTTTTAACCTTTCATGCTGCGTAGGTTGTGGATTGTTGGCAACGACAATAGCCTGTTGCTGTTCGGCAACTGGCTGAGCAAGCGCTATCTGCTGAGGTTCAGCTGTTGTTTGCATAGCGCCTTGTTGAGACATTATGACCGCAACACCGACGACTGAAGCCGCTATAGCCAAAGAGGTTTTTTGCCAGACTGTCGAATGCCTTTTTCTGCGCTGAGGTAAAAAGTGATGCGGCTCCTGTTCAAGTTGCAGACTAATGTTATCTAAAAAACTGCCATTAGCCATTACAGGCTGATCCATTTTCATTACCTGCGTAACGACCTGATATCGATTAATTTTACTTTTCAACTCAGGTTGTTTCTTTATATTATGTAAAAAATTATCCAGCTCAGAATGATCTAACTCATCATCTAAAAACTGGGAAATTTTTTGATTTATTTCTTTATTCATTAATATCAGCCTCTAACCAAGCAATGGACCTAATTTTTCATCAATAGCTTCCCTTGCTCTAAAAATACGAGAACGTACTGTGCCTACCGGACATTCCATTGCCTGTGCAATTTCTTCATAACTCAAACCTTCAAACTCTCTTAGCATAATGGCTATTTTCATCTCTTCAGGTAACTTTTCAATTGCAGCCCTTATAACAGCCACAATTTCATCATTCATTAATAAAAACTCAGGTGTATCCATGCCTTTAAGTTGTGGCGCATTTTCCACCTGTTCTGCATCCTGAACATCCACCTGATAATCAGAATACCGCCTGCTCCGAGACACCAAATAATTTTTCGCAGTGTTAATCGCTATCCTGTATAACCAGGTATAAAAAGCACTGTCACCACGAAAATTAGCCAAGGCTCGATAAGCTTTGATAAAAGTTTCCTGTGCAACATCCTGAGCCTCGCTCGGGTCTTTCACATAACGATTAACCAGCTGAATAATTCGATGTTGATATTTAATCACCAACAAATCATAGGCGGATTTATCTCCTTGCTGCACTCTCAGCACCAATTCTTTGTCTAGCTCGGCATTATTCCCTTGTTGTTCTTTCACGCTTTTATTTTATGTTTGTGTGGACAGAATTAAACCCCATAAGTTCTATTATCACAAAAAAAATTACCATCGTGTTAATATTCCTTTATTTCAGTAATGTTACATAACCATTTTCACTCACTCTCTATATGACTAATTCAAATGCATGCGATGTCCTGATCATTGGTAGCGGTGGCGCAGGACTTAGTTTAGCCCTTAGGCTTGCAGACCATGCAAATATATTAGTCTTATCAAAGGTCGCTTTAAATTCAGGTAGCACTTACCATGCTCAGGGGGGGATATCCGCCGTACTTGATAAAAATGATTCGATTGAATCGCATATTAAAGACACCTTAGTGGCTGGCGCTGGCTTATGCGACCCTGAAGCCGTGCGGGTTACAGTTTCACAAGGGAAGGAAAATATCGAATGGTTAAAAGAGCAAGGTGTTGAATTCACCCAGAAACAATCAAAAAACGGTGAAACATCTTTTCATTTAAATCGTGAAGGGGGGCACTCCCATCGGCGTATTGTTCATACTGCCGATGCCACAGGAAAAGCAGTTTCACAAACCCTGATTGAATGCGCCCGGGCTCATCCGAATATCACATTACTAGAAGACCACAATGCCATAGATTTAATCACCAATCATAAAGACAAAACTGCTGAACTTCATATTCAAGGGGCTTATGTTCTCAATACATTAAACAACAAAGTGTTATCCATTTCAGCTAAAACCGTTATTTTAGCCACCGGCGGTGCCAGCAAAGTTTATCTTTATTCAACCAACCCGCAAATTTCTACTGGCGATGGTATTGCACTGGCATGGCGAGCGGGTTGTCGAGTAGGCAATATGGAGTTCATGCAATTTCACCCTACCTGCCTTTATCATCCTGAAGAACGTTCATTTTTAATCAGTGAAGCGGTACGTGGTGAAGGGGGTAAATTGATACTACCCGATGGTTCTGAGTTTATGCAGCATTACCATCCTGATCGAGAACTTGCACCAAGGGATATAGTTGCCAGAGCCATTGATAATGAAATTAAAAAGCATGGTATAGACTGTGTTTACCTGGATATCAGTCACAAACCCGCAGAGTTTGTGCGTGAACATTTCCCCACTATTTATAAGCAATGTCTTTCCCTGGATATAGACATTACTCAACAACCTATTCCTGTTGTTCCCGCAGCACATTATACCTGTGGTGGCGTATTAACTGATCTTAATGCCCAAACAGATATAGCTGGCTTATATGCTATTGGTGAAGTTGCCTGCACTGGATTACACGGTGCCAACAGGATGGCGAGTAACTCGCTACTCGAATGCCTGGTTTTTGCGGAAAGAGCCGCTGCGGATATTTTAAATTATCTGCCCCAGATAGAACTGCCAGAATCATTAGCTGATTGGGATGAATCTCAGGTCAGTGGATCTGACGAGGAAATTGTGGTTTCTCACAACTGGGATGAATTACGTCATTTTATGTGGGATTACGTTGGTATCGTACGCACCAACAAACGACTCCGTCGCGCCATGCGCAGAGTTGAATTACTTAAAGAAGAAATTGCAGACTATTACGGCACATTCAGAGTCACCAGCGACTTATTAGAACTACGAAATTTAGTGATTGTTGCTGAACTCATCGTTCGTAGCGCACAATCACGAAAAGAAAGTCGAGGCCTGCATTACACCCAGGATTATCCTGAAATTGATAATAGCAAACCGGCTGAAAATACTATTCTGACACCCACCAATAATGCAAGCTCCTAGGAGCCCGTCCAAGAATAGAGAACCTACTACGGAAAAAGCCCTTTCGGCCATTTTCCCCGTTCATTTTCGTTGAATAGCGCAACTATTCGCCTCAAATGAACGAAAAAACTGACTCAAAAGGGCTTTCCCTCGTGACGGTTTCTATTCTTGGACAGGCTCCTAGCCATCTATATTTGCAGCTTCAATAGTTAAGGGAGCTGGAAAGAAATAATTGTCCGAATTTGGGCAGGATTTTTGTTTGTATTCAGAGGGGTGGCAACAGGCGCATAGCAAGCTACGTTACTGTTGCAACCTCGCTGAAGACGGACAAAAAGACCAGCAAGATTGGATGATTATTTTTTTCCATCTCCCTAATATTGAATCTTTTCATCCACCTGCTTTAGCAGTAATTCCATCTTTGTCACACTGTCATCACAAGCATCAAAACTATTTTGAACCTGCTTTTGAAAATAAAGACTGACTGCCTTCCCTTCCCTTTCTCGATTAGCGACTTCATTCAGTAATTGACAGTCATCATACATCTTCAATTCAGCTGCAGAAAGACTCTCCTCCTCAGCCAGCGTTACATCTTCTTCAAGCAACATCATCACTCGCTGAGTAGCCTGATTTTGCCGTTTGTACAATGTCTCTGCATATTTAACCGCATGTTTTTTAAGCTCAAAGGGTTTTTTAACAAGCGTACAACTTGCCAATAATGCTGACAAAAGCAACACAGCAATATATATTTTTAGATTTTTTGCTAAGCAGGCAATCATAGCCAAGGCATATCCTTGTGAAATTTTATATACTATAGACTTATTGTACACCGAGTTTATAAACAACCCTTTTTAAAAATATGTCCCTATCCGATTTTCTACAACAAGTAAAAAATAAGCAAGTCGTCAGTTTCGATCAAACAATGACGGTCATCAATGAAAACTATGACTACCAGGCCACTGAATTTTCCAATGGCTTAGCAGAAAGTCAATTAATCAATGCAGAAGGAACTAATGAAGGTTCTTGCAAGATATTTTCATTTGCTCAAATCAATCAATTAAACCAACAACAAACGCTGAATTTATTTGGTGATTATTACCGCAAAGATGTTTTGCAAGATCCTGCTGGCGATGGTCATCAAAATATCAGAAACTTTATGCAATA
>ENA-ORXI01000877-ORXI01000877.1-sediment-metagenome-genome-assembly--contig:-NODE-877-length-24558-cov-14.082268_pt1 | contig 24558 bp, 25 predicted proteins | sample MGYA00237861_ERZ511468 | MGnify/ENA primary metagenome ERZ511468 (study PRJEB26299, sample SAMN06266213) | sediment metagenome | isolation source: Hudson Canyon methane seep mesocosm | place...
ATCAGGGCAATATTATTGATCAAGAAATGGTTGACCTGCTGAAACCTAATATGACTAAACGCCAAGTTATTTATGTGTTAGGCTCACCGTTGCTGATTGACCCTTATCATACACAGCGTTGGGACTATATTTATTCTCAACAACAAGGTCACGACGATAGAAACCAGCAACGTATTAGTTTGAGTTTTAATGACAATAAATTAAATTATATTAGTGGCGATTTAGCACCTGAAAGCAATCCAGCCCCTAAAAAAGAAAAAAATATCACCATAGAAGCGCCTAAGCGTGAATTAAAAAAGACCTTATATGAGATGTTTATGGGAATGTTTCACTAATACTATACTCCCTTATTTTTTATCGGTTGTTTTTAACCAACGCATAAATAACCATGAATGATGAATTAACTGAAAATAAGCTGTAAAAATAATTAAAAAACTTAATAGCATAACCCATTCAGCAATATGGTAATAATCTGCAATTAAACCTATTGCCGCTAAAATAGCGGCCATTGTCACAATGATAATTAATGTCTGGTGGCTAGAATAGCCTGCCCTTAAAAAAATATGATGTAAATGTTCACGATCTGGCATAAATGGAGACTGCCCCTTTATAATACGCCGACACATAATAGAAACAGTATCCATAATAGGTATAGCTATCACCCATAATGCGGTTACAGGACTAAAAGTTTTATATTCTATAGAGTCTTGAGAAAAATAAATCGCCAACCAAGCAATAATAAAACCAAGCAACATACTTCCCGCATCACCCATAAAAATTTTACGTTTTGCAAATAAATTAACTATTAAAAAAGCACTTAAACAGGCAATTAAACTTAAAATTAACACTGCATATAGTCCTTCTGCACCGATATAAAAACTAAATAAAGCAATTATAGCTAACGATGCAGATAATCCATCAATACCATCCATCATATTAAATGCGTTGATACTACCAATAACAGCAAAAATAGTAAAAGGAATAGTAAAAAATCCTAAATAAATAGAACCTAAAGATATTAGGTCACCCAATGAATTCAAACTAACATCTGCACCTATTACCATTAATAATGTGGCTAAAGCTTGTACTAAAAAACGAATTTTAAAGCTTAAATCTTTATAATCATCTATAACCCCCACGAATACGATCATAGTTAACGAAATAAATATAGGAAATAATTCTATAATAGTAAATTCTAAGAACATAGAACTTATCAAAAAACTTAGAAAAATAGCTAAGCCACCAATTAAGGGAATAGCCCCTTCATGATGTTTTCTTATATCAGGATGATCAACTAAATTAAATTTAATGGCTAAAGGGTAAAGCCCTTTAATCATTAAAAATGTAATAGTGAATGCAATAAAAAATACCATCATAATTTTAAATTTTTCATAATCTTAAATATCAATAATCTGTTTAATAGCTCTATTTCTACGTGCTACCATCGGATCAATATGTAAAGGGCGATAAATTTCCACCCTATCATTTGCTTGTAAAATTTTTGTCATTGGAAACACTTGGCTAAAAACGCCAACCTTTTGTTGATGTGTATTAATTTCTGGAAAATAATCTAATATTCCAGAAAATTCAATAGCCTCTTTAATGCTGCAGTGATCATCAACGTCCAATGCAATAATTTTCTGCTGCTCTGCCAAGGCATAAGCCACTTCTATTTTTATCATAAATCAACTATTGAAATGCTCGATTAATTCACAGTTAGCTTAAATTCCATAAATAACCTTTGCCCGTTCAGTAAATGAAGTCACCATCGTGTTACAGATTTGATTAAACACCGAGCCAAAAGCAAAGTTTGCTAATACACCGTTAATTTCAAACTCCAAATCTAACGATATTTTACTGGCATCTTCACGCAACGCTGAAAATGTCCATTGCCCTTCCAAAGATGAAAAAGGGCCTTCCAGCAAAGACATGCAAATTTTATTTTTTTCATTAATATTACGCGTCGCAAAAGCCTTATTAAAGCCACCTTTAGCAATTTGTAATTCAGCCTCAACAATATTATCTTCACGCTTAATAATACGACTACCCTGACACCAAGGTAAGAATTCAGGATAACGCTCAATATTATCGACTAATTCAAACATCTGTTGTGCAGAATATTTAACTAATGCACTTTTTGCAACCGTGGTCATTAGCCAAAAACTCCTAATACGTTCAAAAATACGATAAAAACAGCTGCTGGAGCGATATAACTCACTAAAAACTTCCAAACAACATAATGCTGTGGATTTTCTAAAGCTAATTCAGCTTCACTATGCTGTTTTAACATTACTCGCCCTGCAAACAAGGCAATAAACAGTCCACCTAATGGCAACATAATATTCGCTGTTAAATAATCCAATAATTCAAAAAAGTTCAAGCCGAATAATGTTGTGGCTCCTTCATTAAATGAAAACACCGTACCCAAACCTAAAACCCAAACGGCAGCCCCCATAACAATACTTGCTTGTTGACGCTTCACTTCAAAACGCTCAACCCACCAAGCAACTGCAGGCTCAATTAATGAAATAGCAGAAGATAAGGCGGCGAAAACTAATAGCACAAAGAACAACACCCCAAATAACCAACCACCGGTCATATTACCGAATGCAAACGGTAAAGTTTGGAAAATTAATCCCGGACCTGACGCCACTTCTAAGCCATTTGCAAATACAATTGGAAAAATAGCCAAGCCTGCTAATAAGGCGACCAAGGTATCTGCACCTGCAATTAATATACTGGTTTTAGCAATCGAAATATCTTTAGGTAAATAAGAGCCGTAGACCATAATTGCCCCCATGCCCAAACTTAAAGTAAAAAAAGCATGCCCCATTGCAATTAACACACTATCGGCTGTCATTTCACTAAAATCTGGCTTAAATAAAAACTCAAACCCTTGCTGATAACCATCGGTGGTCATCGCATAAGCGACTAACAACAATAATAAAATAAATAAACTTGGCATTAAAAAACGCACGGTTTTTTCCAATCCACCGGCCACACCTTTTGACACAATATACATCGTCGCAATGACAAACACGGTATGCCAAAAAATTTGCTGTACAGGGCTATGCTGTAAATCAGTAAATAAGCTATTAATTTGAGCTGAACTTTCACCTGAAAATTGCCCTGTAAATGCTTTCACCACATAATCTAACGCCCAACCTGCAATCACACTGTAATAAGATAAAATTAAAAAACCTGCCGCGACACCCAACCAACCTAAATAATGCCAATTTTTATTAGCACCTGCTTCGGCTGTTAAGCTTTCTAAGCTGTGAATAGGACTTTGTCGACCTCGTCGCCCCATCATGGTTTCCGCCATCATAATAGGAATGCCGATGACAGCAATACACAGCAAATACACGATAACAAATGCTCCGCCACCATTTTCACCGGTAATATAAGGGAATTTCCAAATATTCCCTAAACCAACAGCAGAGCCGGTTGCTACTAAAATAAAAGCAAATCGTGAAGACCATTCACCATGAATTGATTGTTGTTGAAGCGCCATTTAAACACCCTATTTTTAAGAATTTAATGCTTATTCCTGTCAACCGCGTCATAAATCCTAGCTTATCTAATAAAAAAGGATTTATTTAATCGTCACAGTACAAGCAAATACTGGTATTATTATACGTTTACATCGCTACGATAGTTGATGTTTTTACATTATATTTATTTCATTAAATCTGATTTACAATTATATGGCCGGCAAAAAATCAAAAAAAACGAAACAAACAGATAATACGATTGCTAAAAATCGTTATGTTGCACACGACTACTTTATTGAAGAACGATTTGAAGCAGGTCTTGTTTTAGAAGGCTGGGAAGTTAAAAGCCTTCGCGCAGGAAAAGTGCAGCTAAAAGAAAGTTATGTATTTTTAAAAAATGGCGAAGTCTGGATTTCAGGCATGCATATTTCAGCACTGAACACTGCCTCTACGCACATTACCCCTTATGCAACGCGGGTACGCAAATTATTATTAAACCGTCAAGAAATCAGTAAATTAATTGGTAATGTCGAACGTAAAGGCTTTACACTGGTGCCGACCTTTCTTTATTGGAGTAATAATCGTGTAAAATTAGAAATCTGCCTCGCAAAAGGTAAAAAATTACACGATAAACGGGCAACTGAAAAAGACAGAGACTGGCAGCGTGAAAAAGCACGTAATTTAAAACTTAATTAATCCCAAACTATGACCGAATCAACCACAACTCTATTAGATATTGATAACAGCGTATTATTGATTGTTGATATACAAACTAAATTACTAAATGTCATGCCTGAAAAAGCGGCTGAAGATATACTGGAAAATAGCATACGCTTAAGCAATGCGGCTAATTTACTGAATATTCCGGTATTTTTAACTGAACAATACCCTAATGGATTAGGTTCAACCGCTGAACCGCTAAAACAAGCCTTACATCACAGTACCACCACTTTTGAAAAAACACATTTTTCATGTTTAGAAGCGAATCACTTTAAAAATTCACTACAAAATACCAAACGCCAACAAGTGATTATTGTCGGGCAAGAAGCCCATGTCTGTATTTTACAAACCGCATTAGAGTTAATCGCAGCCGGTTATCAAGTGCATGTGCTTGAAGATAGTGTCTGTTCCCGCAAAGAAGAGCATAAATTTTATGCCTTACAACGCATGCAGCAACAAGGTGTCATTATCAGTAATTTTGAATCCGTGCTATTTGAATGGCTGAAAGATTCTCAACATGAAAAATTTAATGAGCTGTCCGCATTATTACGTTAATCAGCGTATTTAAAAGTCTCTCGCCCATACAAAGCATAAAATAAATAGTGAAAAATAAAGGCCAATAATAAGGCTAGACTCATTATTCCCCATAATTTTTGTTGTGCCATTATTTTTCTATCCCTTAATTTAACCTCAAGAGCAGGCAATAATACTTTATTAATATTTTTATAATTAATATCCATTGCCTTAGCACTTACATTTGAAAAATGTGCTGCTGAAACGATGAATTTTTCAGATAAAATATCATCATAAATAGGTTGTGTCATTTCTTGAGACAATAATTTTATGTCATTAGCAATCAGCATTAAATGACTGTTCAACGCTTGATGACTTGTCACCTTTTCAAGATTATTATTTAATACAAATAAGGCATTATGCAATTGCCCCAGTAGATTAAATATTTTTATTTTTTCAACGTCTGAAATAGATTTCACCGTCAATATTTTACTTGCATAGGCTTTAACTTGTGCTAAATATTCTAATGCCAACGGCATATCATAAACACTAACTCGCATTAAATAATAAGAATCTTGCTGATTATCTAAACTTAAATGATAATCATCACCAATCAATGCTGTAAATTTTAATAATTGCGTTATTAATTGTCCCTGCTCTTCAAAATTTTTCTCTTTTTCCCAGCTAAAACCCGATAATGCAATATCTTGCTGTTTAAATAAAATATATTTCCATAAAGGTGAATGCAATAAATCATCAGGAAGCTGATCCCCAATTATTGTTATTATCTGTTTTTGCTGATGAGTCGTGTTTATAATCTCACTCATTAACGATTTATTATCCTTTGTCCATTCTGATGACAAACTACGATTATGTTGTGTCAGACGCATTAATTTCAACAGCGGCTTAATCAGCTGCACACCCTCTAATTCAAGCTGAATACTTTTAATATTTTTATTCATTTCCGAATAAAAACCAAATGTCATAATACCCAGCGACAAAAGCGAAATAACACTTAAAAATATAGTTTTTTTATAGGCTTTCACTAGATTTTATCCCTTTTTATAGTCCGTATTAATCAATCCAAAACAGCTGGTAAAAAAAACTCTGAAACCAATAATGGCTGTTTGTGCATAATATAAACAGTTCTACGTCCCCATGCTCCAGCTTCTGAAAAATCAGAGTGCCATTCCTTAGCTTCAATATACGCTATTTCCACTGCCCGCCGTTGCAAATGTGGATCAGAAAAAATTAATTCACCCAAAGGACGTGAACCCAATTGGCTTAAATTTTGCTGTGTTGCCACCACGGTATCAAAAGGAATCACCGTACGTGCCAGCACCAAAGGCTGTTTATCAATGGATAAAACCACCTCTCTAATCAACGCATAACGATAAATAGCGGACTTCAATAAAAATGCTTCTGATAAAAAAGAGCGCTGCCATTCGTTTTTCAATACCGTCACAGCAATGCCATCACCAAATTGTTGACGTAATCGCTGTGTAATTGAACCCTGCTCTGTTAACCATGAGGCGGTTACGACAGGAATGTTTAAATAGCGTGTTAGTTTATTCGCTCGCCATTGCGGCTCTTGCGGATATAAGCCACTTTTTTGCTTCACAGATTAAACCTCTGCATACTGCGTAGTTTTGCCTAACCAGCGATTAATTAATGGCTGTACGCTGTCAGGATAATCTTGCTGAATAATATCAACCGCCGCTTCAACCTGTGGTAATAATTCACTATCACGCTCTAAATTTGCAATTTTAAATTGCTGTTCACCTGTTTGCCGCGTACCCATCATATCGCCTGCTCCGCGTAATAATAAATCCTTTTCTGCAATCACAAAACCATCGGTGGTTTCACGCATAATATTAATACGTTCTCTCGCCACCCGTGATAAAGGACTTTGATACATTAACAAACAAAAGCTATCTTCTGAGCCTCGCCCTACTCTACCGCGTAATTGATGTAATTGTGATAAACCAAGGCGTTCCGGATTTTCTATCACCATTAAGCCGGCATTCGGCACATCCACCCCGACTTCAATCACCGTTGTGGCCACTAAGACATCTAATTCATGATTTTTAAACGCCTGCATCACCGCTTCTTTTTCTTTCGGCTTCATACGCCCATGCACTAAACCAATACGCACTGACTCTAACATATCAGCCAAGGCGGTAGCGGTTTTCTCCGCCGCTTCACAATCGAGTACCTCCGATTCTTCAATCAACGTACACACCCAATATACCTGCCTACCTTGATGTACCCATAACTGTATTTTAGACACAATTTCTAATCGCCTATCGGAAGATAAAGCTTTAGTCACCACCGGAATCCGTCCAGGTGGTAATTCATCAATAATAGAAATATCTAAATCCGCATAATTCAGCATCGCCAAGGTACGTGGAATAGGCGTTGCGGTCATAATTAATTGATGCGGTTTAATATTGTCACGTTGACCTTTATCACGCAAAGCCATCCGTTGAGCAACGCCAAAACGATGTTGTTCATCAATCACCACTAAACCCAATTTATTAAACTTTACCGCCTCTTGAAATAAAGCATGCGTACCAATAATTAAATTAACACTGCCAGCCGCTATTTTCTCTAACAGCTGCTCACGTTTTTTACCTTTTAATTGACTGGTTAAATAAGCAGTTTCAACTTCTAATTCAGCAAACCAATGACTAAAATTATATAAATGCTGCTCAGCCAATAATTCAGTCGGTGCCATAATTGCAACTTGATAGCCGCTACTAATCGCCAATAAGGCAGCATAAGCCGCAACTACCGTCTTACCTGAGCCGACATCACCCTGTACTAACCGTAACATAGGCGAGTTACTCAAACAATCCACCCTTATCTCTTCAATGACGCGTTGCTGGGCAGCGGTTAATTGAAACGGTAATTGCGTTAAAAATACCTCTGAATGAGCGGTATTATTTTCTAAAATAGGCGCTTGCCATTGCTTAGCCTCGCTTTTAGACTGTTTTTGTGTCAGTTGATGAGCAATAAATTCCTCAAATGCAAGTCGCTTTAACGCAGGACTCACCGCATTTTCCAAGGTATCTAATTCTACGCCCGAAGGACTATGTAAATAAGCAAGGGTGGTGGTTAAATCAGGGTAAGCATAACGAGCCAAAATACTGGTAGGTAATAAATCTGGGCAACTTTCAGGCGATTTATAATACAGTGTTAATGCCTGATTAACCGCTTTACGCAATGTCGCTTGATTTAAGCCCTCAGTTAAAGGATAAATAGGCGTTAAGCTCTCACTGACAACGCAGTCACTTTCACGGCTTAAAATATGATACTCAGGGTGAATCATATCCACCCCCGGATAACCTGCTTTGACTTCACCAAAACAACTCACTATCGTGCCTTCGCTAAGATTAGCTTCTAATCTCGCATTAAAATGAAAAAATTTAAGGGTTAACATGCCGGTTTCATCACTAATTTGGCAATTTAAAATCTGCCGACCTCGTTCAGAAATTTTACAGCTCACCACCTTGCCGCAAACCAACACCGTGGTGCCGATGCGAATACGGTTAATTTTATGCACACGAGTACGGTCTTCATAACGTAACGGCAAATGAAATAGTAAATCTCGAATCTGCCTAATTTCTAATTTTTCCAAGCGGCTAACCGCTTTAGTGCCAACGCCTAATAGACTTATAACCGGCTTATTTAATAAGTCTTGTGACTGCGTACTCATGCTCTATATTTTTAAATTTAAAATAAGCTTAAATTAAAAAGAAGCTAAATCGTTTTCTAGCTCCATGACACCATCCATTTCAACCCCAACCCCTTTAGGTAATGCAGCCACCCCAATCGCAGCACGAGCAGGATATGGCTGAGAAAAATACTGCCCCATAATTTCGTTTACAATTGGAAAATGTGATAAATCCGTCAAAAATACATTTAATTTCACAATATCTTGTAAATTCCCACCCGCTGCATTAGTCACTGCCTGCAAATTATCAAAAACTTGCTTAATATGATCACTAATATCACCCTCAATAATAGTCATTGTTTTCGGGTCAAGAGGAATTTGTCCTGATAAATAAACCGTACTACCGACTTTAACCGCTTGAGAATAAGTACCAATCGCTTGAGGTGCTAAATCTGTATGAATAATTTGTTTCATATTACTTTCCTATTTTTTTATTCGGGTGATTTTTAATATAATTAATAACTTTTTTAACTGCCGCATAATATTGGCTAAATGTACTCTGTCTCTTACTTTTAACATAATTTCATCCACCGATACCCGCGCATCTTGATGAATAATTTTTATATTTTCAATATTAGAATCCATTTGTGAAATCGTTGATGCAATCGTCGCCAAACTGCCCGGTTGATTTAAAAGTTCAATGCGAATAGCGGTTGAATATTCACCTTGTATTTCTTGGCACCATTCGACATCTAACCAGTCCGTGATTTTTTTACGTTCATCCATACTATTTCGGCACTCAGGATGATGCACCATAATGCCTTTTCCAGGATTAAAATAACCGACAATCGGATCGCCCGGAATAGGATGGCAACAATTAGCTAAAATAATCACCATACCTTCAGTGCCTTTAATAATCAAAGGCACACTTTCACTGGTTCTAGTGGAATTATCTTCTAACTTAATATGCCCTGACATATTATTTTGCGTCAGTTGCTTGGCAATTAAAAATGGCATTTTATTGCCTAAACCAATTTCTTCACAGAGCTTATCCATGCTTTCTAACTGCAAAATAGTTAATAATTGTTGCTGTGTAGTCTCTGGAATATCAGCTAAATGCTTATTAACCATTAATAATTCTTTTTCTAACAGATGTAAGCCTAAATTAACTGCTTCCTGCTGTTTAAAATGTTTTAAATAAGTACGAATACGCGAGCGTGCTTTGGTTGTCACCACCGTATTTAACCAAATCGGCGTGGGTTTTGCCCATGAGGCAGTAATCACTTCAACAGTGACTCCATTATTCAACTCTGCTTGTAACGGCACTAAACGCTTATCAATCCGCGCCGACACACAACTATTACCAATATCACTGTGTACCGCATACGCAAAATCAATCACACTTGCTTTACGAGGCAATTTAATAATACGCCCTTGCGGTGTGAACACAAAAATTTCTTGTGGAAATAAATCAACTTTTAAACTTTCAATAAACTCTAACGAATTACCCGATGATTTTTGAATTTCTAATAAATCACGCACCCATTCATTCGCATAGGTTTTTGAATCAAATAACGCCGCTTCATTATCTTTTTTGTATAACCAATGGGCCGCAATCCCTGATTCTGATAGTCGATGCTGCTCATGGGTGCGAATTTGAATTTCCACTGGAAACCCATAAGGCCCAATTAAAACAGTGTGTAATGATTGATAGCCATTCGCTTTAGGCAACGCAATATAATCTTTAAATTTACCCGGAATCGGTTTAAATAAATTATGCACAATACCTAAAACACGATAGCAGGTATCAACATCTTCACAATAAATACGGAACGCATACACATCAAAAATATCTGAAAAAGGTAATTTTTTCAGCTTCATTTTTTTGTAAATACTGTATAAATATTTTTCTCGACCTTCTACCTTACAGATAACACCCGATTGGTGTAAACGCGTTTTCAAAGCGTCTTTAGTATGTTTAATCGTTTCCTTACGATGTCCCCGTGTTTTTTTTACCGCTGCATCTAAAATTTGATAACGTGTCGGGTTCATTGCTGCAAAACACAGCGATTCTAATTCGTGACGCACACTATTCATGCCTAAACGATTTGCAATCGGCGCATAAATATCTAATGTCTCTTTTGCAATACGAAGTTTTGCTTCAGGCCGCATTGCCCCCAGTGTTTGCATATTATGTAAGCGATCAGCCAGCTTCACCATAATAACCCGTAAATCTTTCGCCATTGCCAAGCACATTTTACGCACATTTTCAGCTTGGGCTTCTGCTCGTGTTCTACCGTTTATCTGGGTTAATTTAGTGACCCCATCCACCAATTCAGCCACATCATCACCAAATAATTCAGCAACTTGTTCTTTAGTGACATCTGTATCTTCAACCACATCATGTAAAATAGCCGCCATAATGCCATGCACATCCATACGCATTTCAGCTAAAGAAATAGCAACTGCTAACGGGTGACAAATATATGCTTCACCGCTTTTTCTAAACTGTCCTTCATGGTGCTTAGCACCAAATTCATAAGCATGAAAAACAGATTCTATTTGCGTAACATCTAAATAATTGCCTAATAAAACCTGTAATTCACCGAATAAACCATGCTCAGGATTACTTAAATTAATGTCTTCATCCTGAACTTTCATCATCTAACCAAAGGTTGCAGTGACTAATGGAATCTCAGCATCTTCGCCTACTTGATGCAATAATGAAACATTATCTTTCGTTACATGTCCTTCTGCAATTTCACGTAATGCAACGACAGTACATTTGTCTAGCCCTGCTAAAACAAAAGAATCCGCACCTTTTTCTAATTGACGTGCTCGCTGAGAAGCCAATAAAACTAACTCAAACCGATTTTCAACATTTTCTAAACAATCTTCAATGGTAACTCTAGCCATTTTTAAACCTTTCTTTAATTTATTGGAGCAATAAAATGCAACCGCACATTATAAAAGAGTTTGTAACGCTTATAAAGCATTGCAAGCTAAATAGTTTTAATCACACGCTTCTAATGCTGCAATCGCTGGTAATTCTTTGCCTTCTAAAAATTCTAAAAAGGCTCCACCACCGGTTGAGGTATATGACACTTTTTCTTTAATCCCATATTTATCAATCGCCGCTAAAGTATCACCCCCGCCCGCAATAGAAAATGCCTCACTCGCTGCAATCGCCTCTGCTAAGGTTTTTGTCCCTGCTGCAAATTGATCAATTTCAAACACGCCAACAGGGCCATTCCAAACAATGGTTTTTGCTGATTTTAAAATATCGGCATATTGCTGTGCAGTTTCAGGACCAATATCAAGCACCATATCGTCTTCAGCAATTTCACTGACTTTTTTAATCGTCGCAACCGCTGACTCTGAAAATTCTTTAGCACACACCACATCAACCGGCACAGGAATCGCTGAATTATTCGCTTTTGCTGCTGCAATTAAAGCTTTTGCATCTTCCACTAAATCTGCTTCATATAATGATTGTCCGACCGAATAACCGGCGGCAACAATAAAGGTATTAGCAATGCCGCCCCCGACAATTAACTGATCTACTTTTTCAGATAAGGTTTTTAACACCGTTAATTTAGTCGAGACTTTAGAACCTCCGACAATCGCTACTAACGGACTTTCTGGATTATCCAATGATTGCCCCAGCGCCTTTAATTCACCGGATAATAAAGGTCCTGCACAGGCTACTTTTGCATGCGTAATCACACTATGCGTTGATGCTTGTGCTCGATGAGCAGTACCAAAGGCATCCATCACAAAAATATCACATAAGTCCGCCATTTTTTGACCTAATGCTGCACTATTCGCCTTTTCACCGACATTAAAGCGTACATTTTCACACAGCACTACTTCGCCGGCTTGAATATCAATACCGTCTAGCCATTGCTTTTCTAAACGCACCGGCTTGCCTAATAAGTCTGCCAAACAATTTGCCACCGGTTGCAATGAAGCAGCTTCATCAAATTCACCTTCTGTGGGTCGGCCTAAATGTGACATTAACATCACTGCCGCACCGGATTTCAAGGCTAATTCAATCGCAGGTAGACTCGCACGAATACGTAAATCACTGGTCACCACGCCGTCTTTAATCGGTACATTTAAATCTTGACGAATTAAGATACGTTTACCTTTTAATTCTAAATCAACCATTTTTTGAATAGGCATTAAAATCTCTCCACATAACAACAGGGCTATTGATTTGAGCAACCCTTTTTAGCTCAATTTAAGCGCATAATTATACATTAAATTAAGACTAGCGTAGGATAGCAAGCAACGATGTAATTTCATTTTAACCCACCTTTTAATAAGGAAAATCAATGGCTATCGATAATAAAACATTTAAAAATGCACTCAAACTTTGGGCGAGCGGCGTGGCGATTGTCACCAGTGATTCTAAAGACGGCGTACAAGGCATGACCGCTACTTCATTTACCAGTGTGTCAATGGATCCGCCACAAATACTGGTGTGTTTACATGAATCAGCGACAACCGGTGAAGCGGTATTAGCGGGCAAAAGTTTTGCAGTGAATCTACTTACCGCTAACCAAGAAATTCACTCGAATCAATTTGCAGGGGCTAGCAGTATGGAGGAACGCTTTGAAGCGCTGAAATGGTCGAAAGGCGAATTAGGACATCCTATTTTTGATGAGGCATTAGTCAGTTTAGAATGTACCGTGGTTCAACAAGTCAAAGCGGGTACACATTGGGTGGTGATTGGTGAAGTCCAAAAAACAACTATAGCTGATAATAATACGGTTGATCCTTTGCTTTATTTTAATGGCGGCTATGCCGCGTTAAAATCATAACGCTGACAATCGACTAACGCATCGAGGGGCTTTGACTCCAATAAATAATCAGCAAATTGCTGACTATAAAAAGGCACATATAAGCTCCCCTTCGCGCCAAAACCATTAAAAATACCATAGTGCTTATAATCCGGGTGACAACCAATAAAAGGGGCTTTATCTAAGGTTGTCGGGCGAATATTCGCCTGTTGTTTATCTAAGCTAAAATGCTCTGCATCCGGCATGACTTTTAATAATCCCGCCAGTAAATCATCTTTAGCCGCTACAGTGCTGTCTGTATTTAAACACTCATGCTCAAAGGTTGCCCCAATACGACATTGGTAACTATTTAAAGGAATAAACCAACGCCCGTAATTTAACATCTCAGCAACAATCGGTTTAGCGGAACTTAAGCTCAAAATTTCACCCTTTGCCAATTGAAAAGGTAAATACTTAAACCATGGATTATCAACCCCTCGATAACCCTCACAAAATATCACTTTCTGAAACGTTCTATTCTGCCAACAAAGCTGATTATCAACATAAACTAAAGCATCATAATCAAATTCTTCGGCATGATAGCAACCTTGCTGTTGAAAATAATCCCGTAAACACGCTAGTAATGCTGGAATCAACACATAAGCGGTTTGCTTCTGCCTGACTACGCCTAAATCGGCTTGTATCCCACTGGGTGCCTGTTCAATCTCAGCGGCTAAAAAATCACTGTAACCGTCTGTATTCAAACGTTGCTGATATTTCAGCTTTTCCTTCTCTGAACGCAACAGGCGTAACATCGGCCGCTCAACATAAAAATCCTGCTTAAAAAAATGCTCTAAACGTTGATAATATTGTTTTGCGGTCGGCAATAATGCTTCAATATTAGGCTGTTTTACCCAACGCATGCCGGTAACAGGATTAATCAAACCTGCTGCAACTTTTGATGCATTTTCGGCCTGATTATCCACCACCTCAACCCGACAGCCTCGCTGCATCAATTCCCATGCTAATAAACTACCCGCCAACCCTTGCCCGACAATTAAATAGTCCAGCGATTTCATTTTAGCGTTAAAGCTGTCTCTCCGCCAAAATCAATCCCTTGCCAGCCCTGTAACATAAATTGACGAATATTTTGATGCCCTTCACCCTGTGGATCTTGCAAAACATCTTGATAAAAATCACCAAATAAACTCAACGTCTGCTGTTGATTTAAATCATGCAAACGAGCAAAAGCAAAAATTTTGCAAGACCCCTCATTTGTGCCTTGTTCATTGGTTAATTCGCCATTTTTAAATGTCGTCGCAGCATAATGATAATGCTCTTCAATAATCGCCATTACCTCATTAAAATTAATCGGCTTATTTGCTTTTACTGCTGCTATAAATTGTACTAATTCCATAAATATCTCAAAAATTTGTTAATCAAATCAAAATTATATCGTATCTATTGAATAGATACCTTGATAAAATATTTCGATGCAAACCAATAAGTCGATGCAAACCAATAATAATGACAATTAAAACTAAACTTACACTCAGCACACTACTAATAGCTATTTTACCCGCTATGGCTATTACCAGTTTTTTAAGTTGGCAAACGATTCAGTCATCAACTAACACAATACAAACAATTGCAACCGATAATTTAATATCCATACGTACCAACAATAAAAATCGTATCGAAGACTACTTTATACAAATCAACAATCAACTGCTCAACTTCGCCAGTAACCGCATGATTATAGATGCGATGCTTGGCTTTAAAGAAGCGATTACTGAACTAGAAACTCAGCATAATCAATCTATTATAAAAGATATGCGTGCACAATTAGAAAATTATTATAATAATCAATTTGCACCTAAATATAATAACCGCAACACTGAAAAAAACATTAATAGCGATACGCTATTAAATCAACTTGATACAACCTCAACGTATTTACAATATCAATATATTTACAAAAATAAACATCCTCTAGGCAGTAAGAATAATTTAATGAGTGCCAATGATGGCACACAATACAGTTACTTACATAATAATTATCACCCTTCTATTAATGACTTCCTTACCCGCTTTGGTTATTACGATATTTTTCTGGTTGACCCTGATACAGGACGTGTTATTTATTCTGTTTACAAAGAATTAGACTATGGCACCTCATTAATAAGCGGGGCTTATGCTAATTCAGGTTTAGCACGCGCATTTAATCGTGCTAATAATAGCCATAATGCCGAAAATTTCTTAGAAGACTTTAAACCTTATACGCCTTCTTACGAAGACCCTGCCGCCTTTATTGCCACCCCTATTTTTGAAGACGGTAAAAAAATTGGTATTCTTATTTTTCAAATGCCCATTGATAATATTAACAATATCATGACTAGCAACCAACAATGGCAGCAATCAGGTATGGGAGCCTCTGGTGAATCTTATTTGATTGGAGACGATTTTAAAACACGCAGCTTAAGTCGTTTTTTAGTTGAAGATAAAACAGGTTACCTCGCTGCTTTAGAACAAGCAGGTGAAAATAGTAATGCTATAAATGATATTCGCACTAAAGACACCAATATAGGCTTACAGACAGTACAAAGTAAAGGGGCAAAGGCGGCTATCGCGGGTGAAACAAATCATGCTATTTTTAATGATTACCGTCATATTCCCGTTTTATCTGCGTATGCACCTCTTAGTATTCAAGGTGTTAAATGGGCTATTTTAACAGAAATTGATACAGAAGAAGCCTTCAGACCGTCTGTTAAACTTAAAGAGGCTGTTTTTAAAACGGCCATCATTGCTCTAGGTATTACCGTAATTTTTTCAATATTGGTTGGGTTACTATTATCCAATGCATTAATTAAACCTATTCATCATATTGCCTTATCAATGAGAAAAATTGCGGATGCCATTGCAAATGGCAAAGGTGACTTAAGCAGTCGTTTAGATGAAAGTAAGGGTGATGAATTATCAGAACTAGCTCATTATTTTAATAGCTTAATTGAATGTATCCAAAATGTTATTCAGAGTATTGCTGATGCCAGTTTACAACTCTCTGTTGCCACGCAACAAGTTGCGGTCTCTTCTCAAGAAACGGGTAAAAATATAGAACATCAAGCGATCCAAATCGATGAGGTCTCTGTCTCAATGGATGATATGAGTAACACTATTGCTAATATCACTAAAAGTTGCCTACAGACTGCTGATGAAGCTAAAAAAGGTGATGAGCAAACTCAAGTTAGTGCCGAAATAATTAAATCAACATTAGATTCTATTCATGTTCTTGATAATAATATTGTGGAAGCGGCACAAAGCATTTCTACCTTACAAGAAGATAGTGAAGCGATTGGTAATGTACTCGATGTTATTCGAGGGATTGCAGAACAAACCAACTTACTTGCCTTAAATGCAGCGATTGAAGCCGCTAGAGCGGGTGAGTACGGGCGTGGATTTGCTGTAGTTGCAGATGAAGTAAGAACCCTTGCCAGCCGTACTCAAGATTCTACATTAGAAATTCAAACCACTATTGAAAAACTTCAAGCAGCAACAGAAATTACTGCCGAATCCATGAAAAATAGCGTTGGACTTGCTAAAGATACCAGCTCTCAAGCTGAACAATGTACTGATGCCTTAGCTAGAATTACTGAGTCTATTGAAAATATTGAATCAATGTCTTCAAAAATAGCAGATTCATCTAAAGCACAATCAACAGTGGCAGGTGGTATTAATCGTAATATGTCGTCTATTAGCGCCTCAGCCCAACATACCAGCGTATTATCTGAAGAAACAACCCAGTCAGGTCATGAGCTGGCTAAATTAGCTATACACTTAAATGATGTTGTTAATCAATTTAAAGTTTAATCACATCTCTTCCTTTGACATTATAAAAATATTACATTATGTGGTTTAAAAATCTTGCTCTCTATCGCTTAAGCGAACCGTTCACCTTAACAGCTATTGAATTATCTCAACAAATGGAATCCATGCGTTTCAAAGCTTGTGGCGGCCATGAAGAATTTAGTTATGGCTGGACTTCACCATTAGGACGTGGCTCTGAACAACTGGTTCATCAAGCTAATGGCTTTATGATGCTCTGTGCAACACGCGAAGAAAAAGTCTTACCTAGCGGCGTGATTAATGAAATGGTTGCCGAAAAAATTGCCTTAAAAGAAGAGCAAGAATTTCGTAAAATATCCAAAAAAGAACGCACTGAACTCAAAGAAGAGATTATTTTTGAACTGCTACCGCGTGCTTTTTCATTTTCCAAAAAAACCTTTGCGTATATCGATCCTAAAGGCGGCTGGCTAGTCGTTGATGCATCGTCTGCAAAAAAAGCCGAAGAACTGATTAGTTTTTTACGCAAAAATTTAGGCTCATTACCTGTCGTGCCTATCAATAGTAAAGACGCACCAACTAGCATCATGACTCAGTGGTTATTAGAAGATGATTCGCCAGCCAATATGCTTATTGAAGATGAATGTGAATTAAAAGCACCTGAAGAATCAGGCGGCATTGTTCGTTGCAAACGCATGGATTTATCCGCACCTGAAATTAAACAGCACTTAGATAAGGGCAAACAAGTCATTAAATTAGCCCTTAGCTGGTCAGACCGTTTATCCTTTGTGTTAGATGAAAATTTAGCCGTTAAACGCTTAAAATTTCTCGAGTTAATCCAAGAACAAATCAATGATATTGAAGTCGGCAGCCCTGAAGAACAATTTGATGTCGATTTTACGATTATGACTGATGAATTAAGCCAATTTCTGCCGCAGTTATTAACTATTTTTGGTGGCGAAGCACTGAGTTAATGACTATTCCCCCTTGTTATAAATTACTGCTGACAGTCGTCATGTTTGTCAGTAGTAACACCCTCAATGCCACGCAATATTTATTGCCCAGCAATCCTCAAGACAGTTTGATTACTGAATTTGATGTAAAAACTATTAAAGAAGTGCGTGCCAGAGATGATGAGGATTTATTAGATATTGCACGGCGTTTTGACCTTGGACAAAACGAGATTGTATATTTGAATCCAAAAGTTGATCGTTGGTCGCCGAAAAAAGATACCATTGTCACCTTACCTAGTATTCGTTTATTGCCTGATACCCAACGTAAAGGCATCGTGCTAAATTTAGCTGAATTTCGCCTCTATTATTATCCTAAAGCCGCTAGAAATGCACCCGCGATGGTCATTACTCACCCTATTAGTATTGGACGACAGGATTGGAATACGCCCTTAGGTAAAACTAAAATTACCGCTAAAAAAGAAAATCCCACATGGACTCCCCCCGCTTCGATTAAAAAAGAACATTTAGAAAAAGGCGACCCCTTACCCGATGTTGTCCCTGCTGGACCTGATAATCCATTGGGTTTATATGCCATGCGTTTGGGTATTCCAGGGTATTTAATTCACAGCACTAATAAAGCCTATGGCGTAGGTTCACGCGTCAGCCATGGCTGTATTCGGATGTATCCTGAAGATATAGCAACACTCTTTCCAAAAATAAAAGTAGGTAATTTAGTCACCATTGTTAATCAGGAAATTAAGGTGGGATGGTTAGGTAATCAACTGTTTATTGAAGTTCATCGAGCCTTAGAAGAAACAGAAAATAATAACGAAGAATCCTTACTTGACCAAGCGTTGGATTTAATTGAAAAAGCGAATAAAGGCGTTTTACCGCTTATAAAAGGAAAAATATTAAGAGCTGCCTTAACTGAAAAAACAGGTTTAGCGGTTAAGATTTTTGAAAAACCTGCAATCAAGTCAGAACCGAAGACAGTCATTATTAAATAGTCCGCCTTCGTTCTTAATTACAGCAAAAACTTATTTCATCATTGCTTTATTTAACATACGATCTAACTTACGGTTAGTATCTTCTGCTGTTGCCGCTGCACGATTTGCTGCTGCGGTTGCTGCTGCTGCATTAGCCGCTGCATCAGTTGCATTAGTCGCTGCTTGATCGGCTTTAGCCCCAATTTCAGCCGTTTTGCTTTCAACTGAATTAATTTTTGTACTCAATGAATCAATATTACTTTGCAATCTATCAATATCTGATGTGCTTGCACAAGCAACCATAAAACTTGAAGCCAAAACCACTGTTGATAATTTTACTATTTTAATCATTTGAAAATACCTTAAATAAAAACTTCCTAAAAACGTAGGAAAACTATACTAATTTTAGCCGGTTTTAAAATGATTGCCAATTATTTTATGTCTACTTGCATGCCAATATAAATCCAGCGTTCTAATTGTTCAATTTGTTTATTTGAAAGTGCAATACAACCCTGCGTCCAATCAAATTCACCCTGTACTAACGCATTTCCTGAGCCAACACCATGAATACCAATTGCCCCGCCTAATGGCGTTGTTTGCGGCGGTACTGCCCCTCGACTATGTGCCTGTTGAATCGCTAAATACTCAGTATAATTAATACGCCCGCGACTCACCCCTCTATCCGCATCAAATAACGTCGGATAATTCAAGCCAAAAAAGAATTTAAATCGACTTTTTTTATTAATATGCGTAATTTGATATCTCCCAATAGGCGTTATATTATCACCGCGTTTTTGTTTATAGCCTGCCCCATTTTTACCTAAAGAAATTTTTTTAAAGCGTGCTAAACGCTGCCTACCTTGTCTAACATCTACCGTCTTTTTTTTAGTATCAATAAGTAACCATGTATCCTCTAAGGCTATTACCTGAAAAGACAATACTAAACTCAATAAAATTATAATTTTCTGCATTACACATTATAATGCTAAACACGACTAATCAAACTATCGTACACAATATCCTAATTATGAAAATTAACGCCGTCATAACGCAAGCCTATTCCGATCAAAAACCAGGTACCTCTGGTTTACGAAAAAAAGTCAGTGTCTTCCAACAACCTCACTATCTTGCTAATTTTGTACAAGCCATTTTTGCCTCTACGCCTAAAACAGCTAATACCCGTTTAGTGATTGGCGGTGATGGGCGTTATTTTAATCGTGATGCTATTCAAATAATTATAAAAATTGCCGCCGCAAATGGCTTTACAGAGTTTATTATTGGCCATGGGGGTTTATTATCAACACCTGCCGCCTCTCATCTGATTCGCAAATATAATGCACAAGGCGGCGTTATTCTCTCTGCTAGTCATAATCCAGGCGGGCCAACCGAAGATTTCGGCATTAAATATAATATCAGCAATGGCGGCCCTGCACCCGAACAAGATACCAATGCGTATTACGCGTACAGTCAAACTATCACTGAATATCAAATCGCTGAATTACCCGAAATAGACATCGACACCCTTGGACAACAAACCATTCAAGGTTTAACGATCACTATCTTAGATTCTGTACAGGATTATTCAGCATTAATGGCATCACTGTTTGATTTTGATTTATTAAAACAGGTTTTAAGTTCGGAAAAATTAACACTGCGTTTTGATGCGATGCACGCCATCACCGGCCCTTATGCCACGCATATTTTTGAAACCCTACTTGGTGCACCGAAAGGTTCTGTGATTAATGGTATCCCCCTAGAAGATTTTGGCGGCCATCACCCCGATCCTAATTTAACGCATACTAAAGAATTAGCAGAACTCATGTTTACTGAACACGCACCTGATTTTGCAGCGGCTTCAGATGGTGATGGTGATCGAAATATGATTTTAGGCAACAATATTTTTGTCACCCCCAGCGATAGTCTCGCTATTCTTGCCGCCAATGCCACCTTAGTCCCTGCCTATAAATCAGGTATTAACGGTGTTGCACGCTCAATGCCCACTAGCCAAGCCGTTGATAGAGTCGCAAAATCACTGAATATTCCTTATTTTGAAACGCCGACTGGCTGGAAATTTTTTGGTAATTTACTCGATGCCGGTAAAATAACCCTCTGCGGCGAAGAAAGCTTTGGCACCAGCTCTAATCATGTGCGTGAAAAAGATGGTTTGTGGGCGGTATTATTTTGGCTGAATGTTGTGGCAAAAAAATCACAATCCGTACAAGAAATCGTTAACGCTCATTGGCAGCAATATGGACGTGATATTTATAGTCGCCATGATTATGAAGCCGTCGACAGTGAAATCGCTAATGGTATTATGAATCATCTACGCCAACAGTTAAGCAGCTTAGCAGGTCAATCATTTAACGATTATTGCGTCGACTATGCCGATGAATTTAGTTACACCGACCCAATTGATAACAGTACCAGCTCACAGCAAGGTATTCGTATCGGCTTTACCGATGGTTCACGCATTATCTTTCGTTTATCTGGCACCGGAACAGTCGGAGCAACCTTACGCATTTATATTGAAAAATTTGAAACCGACCCCAACAAACAACAGCAAGATCCACAAGATGCATTAGCCGTGTTAATTGAACTTGCCGAACAATTTTGTGAAATAAAAAAACGCTCAGGACGATTAAAACCGACTGTCATAACTTAAAAAAATAAAAATTATGATAAAAAAAATCAAAGTATCTCACCTAAGAAAAGGCATGTTTATTCATGGTCTTAATTGCAGTTGGCTAAAACATCCTTTTGCAAAAAATCAATTCGTACTGAAATCTGAAATCGATATTCGAAAAATTATTGATGCGGGTATTAGAGAAATTGAAATAGATACCGGTAAAGGACTTGATGTTTTTGTTGAAAAAAGAAAACCTGAAAATCAAATTTTGCGGACTGCTATTGATGAAAAGAAAGCCGCAAAACCAGAAAAAAAGGTATTAAAAATAACCGCAAAAGATGAAGAGCAACAAGCTAAAGTCGCTTTTGCGGAAGCCGGTTTTCTTATTAATGACATGATGGCTGATGTTAAAATGGGCAAACAAATTGAAATGGAAGCCGTTAATCCCATCATGGATCAAATGAGCAAGTCGATTTTACGCAATGAAAATGCCCTGCTTGCTTTAACGCGTATTCGCATTATGAATAAGTATACGTTTGAACACTCGGTTAGTCTCTCAGTGTTATTAATGACGTTTGCAAAAAGCATGAAGCTGTCTGAAAAAGACATTAAAGATGTTGGCACAGGTGGGTTATTACATGATATTGGCAAGACCTTAACCCCCGACCATATACTCAATAAACCCGCCAAACTCACTGATGAAGAATTTGTGATTATGCGTCGCCACGTCGAAGATAGTCGCGATATATTAAATAAAACCAAAAACTTACCACAAGCCGCCATTGATGTGGGTGCCTTACATCATGAACGCTATGATGGTACAGGTTATCCCGATGGCTTAAAAGGTGATGAAATCAGTATATACGGTCGTATGGCAGCGATTGTTGATGTTTATGATGCCATTACCGCGAATCGCTGTTATCACAAAGGCAAGGAGCCTTCTGTGGTATTAAAATTATTAATGCAATGGAGTGGCGGACACTTTGACCCACTCTTAGTGCAAAAATTTATTCAAGCTGTCGGTATTTATCCTCCTGGAACCTTAGTGTTATTAAATAATGGTTTATTATCAAAAGTAATGGAGGCAGACGGTAATATCTTAAAACCTATTGTTGAATGTTTTTTTAGAGTTAAAGATCGCTCTTATATTACCCCTGAAATTATTAATTTAGCTAAAAGTCCCATGATAAAAATAGCCAGTGTTGAATCTTATGCTCAATGGAATTTAACCCCTTAACCCTCTACCCAATTAAATATTATGAAAACAGTTGTTATCACCGGAGCTAATCGCGGCCTAGGCTTAGAATTTTGTCGTCAATATTCACAAGCCGATTGGCAAGTGATTGCGTATTGTCGTCAACCTGAACACGCTGATGATTTAAATGCACTCTCCCAAAACTACCCGAATTTGCATATCTTCGCTTTAGATGTGACCGACCACGATAATATTGATGCGTTGGCCGCTGAACTCGAAACGGACATCGATGTATTTATTTCCAATGCCGGTATTTATGGCGATACCACAGGACATGGCTTTGGAAATTTAGATTACACCGCATGGCAGCATACCTTAAATACCAATGTTATCAGTGCTATGAAACTCGCTGAAGCCTTTAGCCCGCATTTAGGACGCGGCCCACAAGGTTTATTTGTTGCGATTAGCAGTTTAATGGGTAGTATCGCCGATAATGGCGGCGGTGGCAGTATTTTATATCGTTCGAGTAAAGCCGCGTTAAATGCCGCAATGAAAAGCCTCGCGATTGATTTAACGCCACAACAAATTGGCGTTCTGATATTTCATCCAGGCTGGGTAAGAACCGATATGGGCGGCCCTAATGGCTTAATAGACGCTAAAGAAAGCATCACCGGCATGCGTCATATTATTGAAAACTTTGAATTATCACAATCAGGACAATTTATAAAATATGACGGCACGCCGATGCCTTGGTAAATATAGCCCAAATTAAATATGAGCTTGGACATACTGTTTAATATATAACAAATGCTTATAAATTAATTGCAAATCATCTAAGCGCATACTATTAAACTGTTCAGAAACATAATATTGATATTTATGCAAAGCGAGGCGTTTTAAAATCACAAAATACCAATTTGCACCAATAACATAAGCCCCTTTAATCTCTTGCCATTGATTTAATTCTACTGCACTAATTAGTTCAGCGAGTAATTGCGGGCGAGGGTTGCCATATTCTTCGCTACGTTTAAATTCTTGAATAAAAAAATACGGTTTTTTACTTTTTATCAAACCTGCTGATACCACAAAATCTGTCGTACCATTAAAAATAAATTCTGGCGTTGAATAACGCAGCGGCAATTCATAAAAATCTCTAAATTCATGCTGATAAGATTTAAAGTGTACTTGATTTAAAATAGGCACGAGTACATTTACTTTTAAATCTTCCTCGCTATAGCTTTCAATTAGGGGAGCATTGTCACGAATTAAAGTCTCAAAAAAGACATTTAAATGACTAAACTGAATATCAGCATGAAACCAATCATTAAACACTGAAAGCTCCAAACGGCGTTCAATTTCAACAACCGCTTCTAAATCGCAATCCCTAATTTTGCTGTATTGATAAACCGCAACACCACTTTCTTGCTTTGCCTCTAACGCATTTACTTGCTGTTTTAGCTGCTCAATTTCTTCTAATAACTGCTGCTCAAGCACATCACTCATCATCCTAATACCCTATCAAACCTCTCGATAAATCCCGTTTAATATCGTCTATATTTTCCAAGCCCACTGAAATACGCACTAAACTATCTTTAATGCCTGCTTCTGCTCTGACTTCAGGACTTAAACGCCCATGTGTAGTGGTTGCAGGATGGGTAATCGTGCTCTTCACATCACCTAAATTAGCGGTAATGGATAACATTTGCGTTGCATCAATAAGTTGCCATGCTTTTTCTTGTCCGCCTTTCAATTCAAAACTCACCACCGCACC
>ENA-ORXI01000879-ORXI01000879.1-sediment-metagenome-genome-assembly--contig:-NODE-879-length-24475-cov-5.050127_pt1 | contig 24475 bp, 21 predicted proteins | sample MGYA00237861_ERZ511468 | MGnify/ENA primary metagenome ERZ511468 (study PRJEB26299, sample SAMN06266213) | sediment metagenome | isolation source: Hudson Canyon methane seep mesocosm | place: USA:Hudson...
CTTTCTTCTTTACTATTCCTTTAACGACAAAAGACTCTAACTCAAATGACGCCTACTTAAGATTGTCTTCCTCGCGAAGGCGGGGATCCATTATTTATGAACTCTGCTCTAAATGGATTCCCGCCTTCGCGGGAATGACAGCATTGGGTATTTAAGCGATCAATCTCTATTAGAAGGTTGTTGTGATATTATATTTAATAGTTTTACTCCAGCCATTTCAAAACTATCAACAATTTCATTTGTTTTTGTTTGAAGTACCGCATGACTTAATAAAAGAGGAATAGCTGCTATTAAACCAAAGGCCGTTGTGTTCATGGCAACCGAGATACTTTGAGATAGTAATGAGGCTTTTTCGGCTGGGTCTGCATTGGCGACGGCAGTAAAGGCGGCAATCAAACCAATAATAGTACCTAATAAACCTAATAGCGTTGCAACATTCGCTAATGTAGCAAGATACTGGGTACGCTTTTCAAGCCGTGGAAGCGTTTCCATTAATCCTTCCTCCATCGCATATTCAATATCTTCACGCTTCTGTTTATTAATAAGGCGACTCAGACCTGCACCAATAATTGAAGCAATAGCAGTGGGTGAGTCATTTGAAAACTCAAGCGCATGCTTATAATCGCGCTTTTTTAGTAAAGGTAAAATTGCTTTATCAAACGCGCTTCTATTGGCATTTTTTGCCAGACTTAAATAAATAAATCGTTCAATAGCAATAGCTATTCCCAGTACAAGCACGATAGCAATTGGGTACATAAATGACCCACCTTCCTGAAAAAAACGAACTATCGTATCGATCATATCCTTGAACTCTCCTGGTTTAAAATTGTCTGTTTGTTTAGTAATTAAGTAATATAGTTATTTCAATGACTATTAAGCGCCTGTACTTTTACTTCAAGCTTTTTTCTAAAATGAAAATCTTCTTTATGAAAAGAAGGCTCTAAAGGCTTAATAATACCGCTCAATGTTGTATTGGGTGGATGCTGTGCTCTTTTTTGATAAGAGGGTGGTTGCCATGGAACAATATATAGCACTTGGGGTTGATAATTACTCCCCATAACACTCATACCTTCAAGCTCAGTTTTAGACTCATTCTTATCTACCTCAGCAGAAGCACTCAACACACAAAGGCCTAGAGCCAAAATAAACAATGTACTTAAAGTCTTTGCCATTATCGACTGCGCCTTTTAAGGTCTTTAATCCAGCTACTAACGTTTTTATCTGCGCCACTTGAAACAGCGCTATCTACAAGAGTCAAATAGCGCTCATAGTGCTTTATTGCCTTAGCATAATCGTGTAGATAAATTTCGTTTAACACCGCTAGATTATAATGTAGATCTGGGTTATCAGGAGCCGCTTCCAGACCTTTAGAATAGTATTCAGACGCTTCATTGAATTGCCCTTTTGATCGAGCAATAACGCCTAAATTATTCAGAGCCAGATAATATTTACTATCAGCTTTAATAGCTTGTGAATAATAGTGTTCAGCACCATCTTGATCATTCTGTTCTTCTGATATTAAGCCTAAGTTATATAAAGGCGCGGCTAAGTCCGGGTGTTTTTCTACAATACTGGTTAACAATTTATTAGCTTCAGATAGCTTGCCTTGATCAAGATAAGTCAATGCGTTTTGATACTCTTGTAGAGCTACTGTATCAATTACTTTGGCTTTTTCTATTGGTTTAGCCGTACCGCTCACAGCCCTGCTATTATCTAATTGTGGTTTTTCAGCCATACCGGAACAGGCAGTCATCATCAAAATTAAAAGTGAAGCCAAAAGAATTCTTAAATTTGACTGAGCTGACACTAGATTTTCAGATAACTTATGATTTTCAGATAACTTATTGAATATTACGATCATAACCAATTGACTTCTCCCCTCTTAAATAACGTGCAGGGACAATTGTACCCAAAATTCGATAGCTTTCTTTTACCCAATTATCATAAATGCCATCTTTTGTTCGACTAATGTTGATTTCGTGAACCGTTATAGATTTTTCTTCAAATGGATACGCTTGCTCTTCAAGCAATATATCATATTGCTCCAATTGCAATTCATCTAAAGAAGACGGTCGTTCAGAAACCATAATATCATTACCCAGATTTCGATAAACTTCAGCTAATTTAAATGTTGCCTCCGTAGTGTATTGTGCAACACCGTATTTTGGCACTTGCTGCAACTGATCTACAACGGTTTTAAGCAGTACACTTTTTTTCTTAAGCGACTTTTTAAGAGGCAATGTTAACTTTACAGACTCGAATTTCTCAAGATCATCTTGCACTAAAGCCATACTGGCTGATGCAGCCAAGTACTTAGAGCGTGCATCTCTGTTTTCTCCCGCAGAGGCATCGACTTTAATTAATTTATTAAGCCACTTATCTCTCTTTGAAAAATGACCTTTTTGAGCATAGAAACCAACCATAGTTTGATGAGCTTCAATATATAAGTCATACGGCTTAGGGTACCTTGCAACATATTGTTGAAGCAGTTCAATTGATTTGTCTTTCAATCCAGCAGAAGAGTATAAATCAGATGCCTGATACAATGCTTTTCTTGATTTTTCAGGATCTACCGCAGGCTTATTACTAAGTATAATTAACTGATCAGCCGCATCAATTTTATCGCCATTCTCAAGGTAAGCATAAATCAGTTTATCAGGAATTGTTTCCGTTAAAGCATGCTTAGGGAAGTCTTTCTGAAAGCGTTTTAATACGGCAATCGCTTTTCGCCATTGCTTTAATTCAAGTAACTGAGTTGCCGCATCATATTGTGCATTGGACCTTAAACTTGAGTTAGGCATAACACGACCCAAGCGTAAAAACTGTTCAACTGCCTGCTCTCTATCTCCTATAGCTATCGCAGCCTCACCTTGTTTGTAAATTGATGCAGCACGTCGCTCTTGCAACAGAGTAAATGACTTATTCTTTGCCGTCATTAAATCACTTGCCATATCATAGGCATGCTCGGCAGCAGCATAGTCTTGCAACTCAAAATTTGCATGACCACTAACCAGCCAACTTGATCTCTTCAATTGCGTTGAGGCTAAAGGGTGATCCAACACCGCTTTAGATGTCGACTTTGCTTCAACAAAACGCTTAGAATTTAAATATTCGTTAGCCAGATCATTTAATATTGCAGGAGTACGCTTATCATCAGGGAAGTGACTGGCAAACAAATTAATACTTTCATAGCGATGGCTTTGCTGCTCAAGGTCAAGCTCTTTAATACCCTGCCGAATTTTCTGACTTCTCAGTTCGTTATGGGCTAATACGGCTGCATAACCCGCTTCCAATGCGAAAGAATGAGAACCCGACTGGTAAGCAGAGAACTCATAATTATGAATAGCTAACTCAAGCTTGTTTATTTTATTAAATGATTCACCGGCTAAAAAGCTATATTCGCCCCGCTTGGGATCTAGAGGAAATAGTTCAACTAACTGTCGATAGTAGCTCCCCGCCTTAAGGTAGTGAGAGGCTTGAATTGATTCTTTTTTAGCACCTCCCGCTTTCTGAGCCAGCACATAGTTATAATGTGATAACTCATTGAGATACTGATGCATCCATTGGTCTATATCAGTTCCATTAGCACTTTTACCCTGAGTGTTGACCGAAGCACTGTAATTCGCCACAAACAGCTCTTTTTCTTGCCAAACCTTAAGAGGGAATCGTCCTTCAGTATAAGCCGTAATTATTGACTGATACATTAGTGGCACATTGTTATTGTTCGGATATCGTTTGATATAAGCTCTTGATGCACTCGCGCTATCCTCATAACGTTCTTGCGCCAAATAGTGCTGTGCTAACTGCTCATAGAGTAAATAACTATATTCCCGGTTTCCAACTTCGTCTAATAAGGTGTCAACGCCTTCAGCACCACTTCCATATGAAAAGGAAATACTGAGTACACGGAATGTATCACGAACCGTCTCGCCCTCTATTCCATCTAACTCAAGAAGTGGTTGTTGTTTTTCTTTTGCTACCTTGCTCAATAGATCGAGAACCTTAATAAATGTCTTTCCCGACGCTGCGTATTTAGCTTGTTTGAACTGAGACCACCCCATCATGAATACGGCTTTGTCATGAAAGTGAGAGTCTTGACTATTCACCAGAGATTTTTTATATGCCTTTTCAGCTTTTTTATAATGACCCAATGAAAAATTGGCCTCTCCAACACGAAACTGAGCTTCTACAGCTAAATGAGAATTAGGGTATAAACCAACTAACTGCTCAAGGCTTCGTAAAGATTTCTCATATTGTTCTGTCAGATCATAGGCTTTAGCCGTCTGATAAAGAAGCTCATCAATTCGGTTATAGTAAACACCAGTACCTACAATCATTTCATAGCTATCCAGTGCTTTTTTGTATAGCTCTCTTTCTTCTTTTGGTGAGCGCTCTTTTTGATCGCCGTAAATGGCTTCAAGATTAGTTAATCGATGTAAAACATCAATCCGAACCTCCGGAACTGAAGTCTCATTAAATAACCGGCGATAACGACGAATGATTTCTTTAACCGGTACCGAGGGTAGTGGCTCTTGATCAAAATTCAAAAAGGCAGGTTTTATGTCACCAATTGTTTCAGGTTCAGCATCAAAGTCTACTGAAAACGACCCTTTAGTCGCAGCATCAACTGAACTGGAAACGAACATTAACACTGTCAGTAACACTTTTATTAACAAACATGGGCTAAGCCGATAAATAGGAGAATGTATCATTTTGCTCCTCCCCTACTTGCTTTCTTTTGCTTCGACCTGTTAGCCGCCCGCTGTTTATTTGAGTGCTGGACCATTGCAACATATTCATAAAGGTGGGCAAGGCGTTGTTGAGCTGTTTCATGGTGAGCTACAAATTCAATTTTTTTGGCTTGTAACACTGTAATCACTTGCTCAGTAAGTGCCTTATCTTGTTGCTTACGTACAACGTTGAGCTCTTGCTTTTTGGCTATAATTTTTTTCTTAAAGTTTGAAACCCGTTTTTTAAATGACTCTAACTTCACAGGCCCTTTTGCTATTAATCCTTCAAACTTTTCAAGTCCTTTCTTATAGCGTTCAACTTCCTTATCCAAAACGCGAAGTGTTTCCTGAGTTAAGCGTAAATTTCTCTCGTATTGCTCGCTCGCTTCCCACATGACCAAGCCATCAAGCCGTTTAATTCTTTGCTTTAAATCATCAAATTCTCGTGGGCTTATATCTTTCTTTATTTTTAAAAGAGTCTTATCAAGCTCTTTAACTGATTCAAGACGCCTTAATGTGCGGCCTGCAGCCACTGACAATACATCTTGGGTTTGCTCTGCAGTCGCCAGAGATATTTTTAACTTGCTAGCCTCATTTGAAATATTATTAATACGTTTTGCTCGACTACTAGTGTCAGCTTTCTTTATACGTTGATAATAACCACTGATTCTTTGCTTTAGCATCTCGTCATAAACAGATAGGTTGTGCTCCCATAATGAAAGATTTTCATCAAGAAACGCCAATTCAATAGACTGCTTTGCCAACTGATGAAGCTGACTATCAGACATAATATATTTAAGGTAGGCAACTTTGGGTGTATTGGTAGCAATACTGTCTGATAGAAACCACTCAATATCGTCTAAAGCACTTTTTCCAAAGAAGGTACTACGCGCACCGTTCTTAAGTACCGCAGCAATAATAATATCAATATTTCTAGATTCTTTATCAAATACCGAAATAGCTTCAAGGTAAGATGAAATAGACTTACTACTATAACCTTCTTTATCATAGGCGAAGGGTATTGCTAAAAAGGCATCAGCAACGCCAGGGTTTATCAGTGGATATTTTTTTACACGATACCAAGACTGGATAGCCGCCCGATAGCGCTCCTGGCTTGAATTTGCCACCCCATGCATATACAGGGCTTTTGATGCAAGATCACTATCAACCCGCACCTGATTTAAGAAACTAAGCGCCTTTTCATAATCTTCAGCCTGAATAGAAAGATAGCCTGCAGCCAATAACGTTTGATCTTTTAATTCAGCCAGAGATGCCACTTTGTTTGTATTTAATGCATCAGCAACACGGAGAGAGATAATAGCTCGGGTTGGCTCACTATCAATTTCAGAATAAGCAATACCTAAATTATAATAAGCATAGGAAGCCCAGGCTCCCTCTTTCATTTTTCCAAGTATCGCTGCGGCTTTAGTGTATTGTTTAAGCTTAATATACGCATTAGCCTGATAATAATGTAACTCAGAAAGCATGTCCTTGCTTAACTGGCTTTTGGGTTTGTTAAACCAATCTAATGCTTTAGTCCACTCACCTCGGTTATAAGCTGCCTTCCCCAACTGAAAATAAGCAATCGACTTACTTTCAGCGGTACCAGTACTTTGCAGTTGATCATAAAACTGACCTGCCTGGTCATTAAGCCCAAACTCAGATAAGGAATGGGCTAGATCAAGTGTGAGCTGCTCAGTAGTCGTATCAGGGCTACGAATAATCGCATCGAAATAATCGCCTTTATACAATTCAAAGAGCATCAGGCCTTTTGCTATATGCGCAGGAAGCGGCTCCTGGCGCTCTTTTGCTATACAAAAAGAGGGCATAAGAACAGTGAGAAATAGAAACGTAACCCCCACTACCAATAAGTTACGTGGAAAATTAGATAATGAATGCCTTATCATCAAACTAAACCTTAATGCCATTCTGTAAACTTGAACTCAGGTTCAATTTTCTGGGAGTCTGATAGGCTAACTTCTATAAACTTAGAACGGTTAGACTTTTCAAAATTAAAGCTTTTTTCTTTTCGAAAATAATGGTCATTAGCGCCTTGCCCATTAAAAACGGCCGTTAACTTATGAGGGCCTGATGATATATTCCCCATATAAAGGCGTTGTATCCCGCCCTGCTCTAATGCCTTAATCTCTGCTTCGGAATATAAGTATGTGGTTGCTATTTTTCCGTCAATTTTGATCTCGATCGAATCTAATAAGAATTTACTTTTTGTTTTCAATGAAAGAAACAGAGCAACCTGTGTATCGGCAGGATAAAGTAATTCTTCTTCTAATTTAAACAGAGCTCTATTTAGATCAACTACATCTGACTTTAATTTATGAGCTGATGCTTGAATCGACTGCTCTGCAGACACCTGGCCCACTGAAAAGCTTATGGTAAGCGTAGTTATAAGTATTAGTAAAAGCTTTGTTGAAATATTGCCTAATGTTCCCTTCAAGGTCGTAAATAAAATGTTATATTTTTTTTGTTTTAAGTCGTGCTGCAATCTCATTCACTCATACTCTTTCTATTTTGCACATTCTGTTTTTATCTATTTTTCACATTCTGTTTTTAATAGGGTAAGACGTAGATATTTAAAATGGTACAAACTGTTACAAATACTTTCTTGCGCAGATACTATCACCATTAGAATATTCATTTACGATAAGTATTTCACCAATTTAATAAATAATTACATTATTAGAGAAATAAGACGTTTATTTTGGAGGTTTAATGTATTTAGAAGGCATATATAGAAGGTTAAATAGCATTGAAATTAAATATAATGTCGGTTTTTCTTACATGCTGGTTATTTTTTAACCAACCATAATGTGAAGTATGTCACATAAGGCATTGTTTAAAATATACTAGCAAAAAACTTGGCAAAGAATCTGTATAGATATAAGTGATTCAAAAATATGCCGAGTTTCGCCGATGAGCCTCAACCTCATCGGCTTTTTTTTGCCTTTTTAAAACAGCTTGCTCTAATACTACTTTGTAAGCTCTTTCATACCCTTCTCAAGACCTTGTATCGTTAAAGGATACATCTTATCTAGCAACAACTGTTTAGTAATGCCGAGGGAGCCACCATTACCCCAGTAAGACTCAGGCATAGGGTTTAGCCATATAACCTTATCAAAATGATCAGTCAGCCTTTGCATCCAAACGGCACCGGCTTCATCATTCCAGTGCTCTATACTGCCTCCGGGTTGAGTAATTTCATAAGGAGCCATCGAAGCATCACCTACAAAAATAACTTTATAATCAGAGGTATACTTATGGATAAGGTCCCAGGTATGGGTTGTTTCACTCACTCGGCGAACATTATTCTTCCATATACTTTCATAGATAAAATTATGAAAGTAAAAATACTCCAAATGCTTAAATTCAGTCTTACAAGCAGAAAATAACTCTTCGCAAACACGTACATGAGGGTCCATTGAGCCCCCTATATCTAAAAACAGCAATACTTTTACCGTATTGTGCCGCTCAGGAACCATTTTTATATCCAGGTACCCTGCGTTACGAGCCGTTGATCTAATAGTGTCATCTAAATCGAGCTCTTCTGCCGCACCCTGTCGAGCAAATTTACGCAATCGGCGTAAGGCCATTTTTATATTTCTTATGCCAATGGTTACACTGTCATCAAGATCTTTATAGCCTCGTTTTTCCCACACCTTAACCGCACGACCATGGCGTGACTTATTTTGGCCAATACGAAAACCTTCTGGGTTATAGCCGTTGGCTCCAAATGGTGACGTACCACCCGTGCCAATCATTTTATTGCCGCCCTGGTGTTTTTTCTTTTGCTCTTCTAGCCTTTCTTTGAACGCCTTGATGAGCTCTTCTAGCCCACCCATACTTTCAATTGCAGCCTTTTCTTCTTCGCTAAGTTGCTTTTCGAACTCGGCTCTTAGCCATTCGTCAGGTATAGCCTGGGCTAAAAGATCATCCAGATTCTCAATACCTTTGAAATAGCTATCAAAGGCACGATCAAACTTATCGAAGTGACGCTCATCTTTTACCAGACAAAGACGACTCAGAAAATAAAAGTCGTCTAAATTTGCAAAAGCCAAATGCTCTTGAAGCGCCTCAAGAAGATCTAAAAACTCTCTGAGTGTTGCAGGGACTTTAGCTTTCCTGACCTCTAAAAAAAAAGATATCAACATTGGATAGTCCTAAAACTTAGCCTTTACGGCGACTCATAAACGCTAAACGTTGTAGCAGGTGAACATCTTGCTCATTTTTCACCAAAGCCCCGTATAAAGGAGGAATGGCTTGCGCAGGGTCATGTTCTTGCAGAAGCGAATTGCCTAACTCGTCAGCCATAAGCAGCTTTAACCAGTCAATTAACTCAGACGTTGAGGGTTTTTTCTTCAAACCCGGGACTTTTCGAACATCAAAAAAGATATCTAATGCTTCTTTTACCATATCTTTCTTAATGTCAGGAAAATGAACATCAACAATATGATTCATGGTTTCAGCATCAGGAAAGCTAATATAATGGAAGAAACAACGACGCAAGAAGGCATCCGGCAGTTCTTTTTCGTTATTACTGGTTATGATGATAATAGGTCGTTTTTTTGCTTTAACGATTTCCTGAGTTTCGTATACAAAAAACTCCATTTTATCTAGTTCTTGCAATAAATCATTGGGAAACTCAATATCCGCTTTGTCGATTTCATCTATCAACAAAATAACGCGTTCATCAGCCTCAAAGGCCTCCCACAACTTACCTTTCACAATGTAGTTCGATATATCTTCAACCCGGCTATCACCCAGCTGAGAGTCTCTCAGGCGGGACACTGCGTCATATTCATAAAGCCCCTGCTGTGCTTTACTAGTAGATTTTATATGCCAGGGTATAAGCTTTGCGTCGAGAGATTTAGCCAACTCTTCAGCCAACATGGTTTTACCTGTACCTGGCTCACCCTTAATCAGAAGTGGACGTTGTAGCACGATAGCTGCGTTAACCGCCATCTGTAGATCTTCTGTTGCGACGTATTGGTCGGTACCTTTAAATTTCATGTAATGGCCTTATGTCTTGAATTCAGGAAATTAGAACAATATTCTAGTAAGAGTATATTATTTAAAATTCGTCAGAACAATTATGTTTAGCCCTTTTTTTAACAAAACAATTACACTTTGAACTACACTAGCTTTAGTTCGGCCTGCATATGCTTTAGGCAAAGGCATCATATTGACCTTAATGGAGATTTACCCCTAATGGCTCGTATATACAATGACAACACATTATCGATAGGCAACACACCACTCGTTAAGTTAAACCGTATCGTCACTAGAAATGGTAGCGGTAATGTTTTCGTAAAAACAGAAGGTCGAAACCCTGGTTATTCTGTTAAATGCCGCATAGGCGCCAGTATGGTGTGGGATGCAGAGCAATCTGGAAAACTAAAGCCGGGCATGACAATAGTAGAGGCTACCAGTGGTAATACAGGTATTGCCCTAGCATTTGTTGCCGCATCCAGAGGATATAATCTAAAACTTACCATGCCCTCATCAATGAGTCTCGAACGAAGAAAAATACCCAAAGCACTAGGCGCAGAAGTAGTGCTCACTGAACCTGCAAAAGGTATGAATGGCGCAATTGAAAAAGCAACCGAAATCGTTGCAAGCAACCCTGACACACATTTAATGCTTAAACAGTTCGAAAACCCTGCTAACCCCAAGATACACGAAGAAACTACAGGGCCAGAAATTTGGAATGATACCGATGGTGAAATTGATATTCTTATTTCTGGTGTAGGTACAGGGGGAACAATCACCGGTATTTCACGTTATATTAAAAATACCAAGGGTAAGAAAATCATATCTATTGCTGTCGAGCCTGAAGTCTCGCCCGTTATCACTCAAACAATGAATAATGAAGAACTGACACCTTCACCGCATAAAATTCAGGGGATTGGAGCGGGCTTTATACCAGCCAATCTGGACTTGGATATGGTTGATGCCACTGAACTGGTTAGCAATGAAGATGCAATGACATACGCACACCGATTAATGAAAGAAGAAGGCATTTTAGCAGGTATATCGGGTGGAGCTGCCGTCGCAGCAGCTTGTAGGGTGGCTGAACGTCACCCAGATAAGAACATAGTTGTTATATTACCTGACTCTGCAGAACGGTATTTATCTAGCCCTCTATTTGAAGGCGCTTTCACAGATAACGAAACTGTTCAGTAAAATCTAAAACCCAAGTCTGTCATTCCCGCGAAGGCGGGAATCCATTTGGAACAAATCCATAAAACCCTATGGATCCCCGCCTTCGCGAGGGTGACAAACTTAAGTAAATGCGATCCGCCTTTAACCCTTATCTTTATCCTCACTATCATCCGTAGACGACAAGTCATCGGTATCAGCAATATCAAAGTCTTCAAGATTAAACTCATCAAGAGGATCATCTTCATCTTCGGCTTCATTCTGAGCCAAAATATCATCGACTAACTCATCGGCCGTCTTACCATCAGGCAGTTCATTACTGCTTTCGCCTGGCTCAACCTCTTTTGGTTCGGGCTCTACCAGTTCTGGCTCATCCAAGTCTTCAACTAAAGGTGGCTCATCTTCATCAGCCAAATCAAATTCAAGCTCGTCTAACTGATCAAGCTCTGGTTCTGGCTCTGGTTCTGGTTCTGGTTCTGGTTCTGGTTCTGGCTCTGGCTCTGGTTCTGGTTCTGGCTCTGGCTCTGGCTCTGGTTCTGGCTCTGGCTCTGGCTCTGGCTCAGGCTCTGGCTCAGGCTCAGGAACAACAAGTTCTTCATCATCTTCTACAAAGTCGAGCTCTCCTCCTAAAATATCATCTACGCTTTCTTCAAGGTCTTCAGGCTCATCTATTACTTCACCCTCTGGCGCTTCTTTTTCTGTTACCTCTTTTTTTTCTGGCACCGCTTTGGCTTTACGCTTTTTAATAAACCAAACACCTAAGCCTACCACCAGCGCAACCACCAAGGATGCAGCCCCTGCGATAATGCCGTAGAGCATCGTCTTAGACATCCCTTCATCAGGTGTTTCTGGCGCAATAGTACTTTGCTCAAGGGTTTCCGGTATTTGAATTGGAGGGATAATCGTTGATTCAGCACCTGAATCATCGCTACTTGCTGGCTCTACAGGTGGTTCACCAGCTTTAACGTCCTCAATAACCTCTTCTGGTATTGCTTCAGATATTGAGACATATTGATTGGTATCAGCCATATCTCGTGGAAATTTGGCCTCAAATGACTTTGGAGCAAACTTAAATGGTTTTCCCTCTGCATTAATACCTTTTACTTTTAATGCGACTTTATAAGCGCCATCACCTTTTGAGTTATTAATGGGTAATTCCCAACGCTTCGCCCCCCCCACAAACGGAATGGTTCTAATAATACTTGAACCATCAGGCGCTTTAATTTTTGCGACAATTGAAGACTTTTCAAGATCAATATTCTTGCTTCTGGGTGAAATAACAACCGTATATTGTGTATCCTCATTGTAACCTGTAGCGGCAAGCTCAATATCAAAAGGAGATCTGAGGTTTATTATCTGACGATGCTTTCTTTTAAATGTTTTTCCATCAACCAGTACATTAACTTCATATTGACCTACCCTATGAAGTTTGCGGATGCCATCCCGGAAATAACCATCAGCAGGTGGATTATCCGGATCTGAAATGGTTTTAGTCCCAGACTTCTTTTCTTCATTAATAAGGTTCAGCTTTACATCAAGCAAAGATAAAAAATCTTTGCTTGTTACAAGAGCTCCATCTTCGGTAAAATTAACCTCTACTTTCAGATGATCGCCAGCATAAAAATTAGAAGGTAATGGCAGAACGTGCATACTTAAATTACTAACCACTGTAACCCTGCTATCAGGCTCCAGTTCTGCGTCAATACTCCACTCACCTTCTAAAGGGTGCTTTACTGTAATCAGGTCATAGCCTTTATCACGATACCAATGCACATATTCTGAGTGTTTTTCAAAGCCCTGCTTTGAATCATCTGGACCAAGTAAAATAGCGGCGTTACTGCCTTTCTTCCTAAAAATTAGGGCCGTAAATTCCTCAATACTAGAATCAATATCAAAACTGTTCCCTTCTAGAGGCACTTCTTCAGCGGGCACCGCCTGATTGAAGGCTTGTAAGAAAATTTTGGTGAGTTCTTCTGAGGTTTCTGCGACAGCGGCATTACCACCGGTATTAACCGCCATTTTTTCCAATAAGGGTATATCAGCATTTTGTGATAATGCGATGGTATGAATTTTTGCGCCGCTTTGCTCAAACGTCTTAACTATATCAGTAAGAATTCGCTCTCTTTCTGTGGCATTTTTTGAGGGGTCTCTATCAATATCAACCATTCCATCCGTCAGTAGAATAAAATGTGTATTGTTAAAGGACTTGCCTGCTGTAATACCGTCGCTTGCCTTTTGAAGTGCTCCACCAATATTGGTGTAGAGTGCAACAGAGTTTATTTCTTTCGCTTTAGACTTGGCGTTTTTTCTCCATTTAGCATCAACGGTTTCGTGCTTTACCAACATATTTACATACTGGCCAAACGTCCAAATACCAGCCTTACTGCCATCAGGAATTATTTCAGTCAGGAGGTTAACGGCAGGAATTCGAAGATTATTCGGGTCATTCTTTTTCATGCTGCCTGAAATATCAATTAATACTCTAACGTCACCTTGTGACTCAGAAGCACTTTCAGGTTTAGCGGCATATGCTGCTGAAAAGAAAAAGCTGAAATTCAAAACAGCAATAAAAGCAAAGCGGAAAAAGAGGGTCATGGGAAGCCTGCTATAAAATAAATTAGTTATTACTAAATATTTATAGCAGGTTTAACAATAAGAACAACGTGGTTTTAAAAGAATTTTATGAAGATAATTCCTTTAGTCTTTGTATTCTAAGACTATATTTCATTATTGATCAAGATTGGAATGCGACTAAACTTCCTCATTTATTAGCGAAAACCGTGGTTTAACACAGCCTTCATGCTCAACCTTCTCTGTAAACATGGTTATAGGCCTAACCCACAAAGCACCTTCTCCATATAAAGGGCGATACACCACAAGAGTTTCACCCGTTTCGCTGTGGGTAGCCGTGCCGTAAACCTGATATAAACCGCCCTTAAAGTGTTGGTACTTACCAGGTATTAACTGACCTTCGGGATTACTTGAAATACTCATGATTAACGCCCTAAAAAATTAACTATCCTGCAAATGCAGCAGCTTCCGTATTACATATTCCAAGGTTAGCAACGCTGTTAGTAAGGTAAGTGCCCCAAGTAAATGTAAACCCGCTTTCACGGCTAATTGAGTATGACCCAAAATCCACTCGTACCCACCCACTAAATAAGCAGGTGCGAACCATTTGTGCTCAATACCAATATCAACAGGTGTTAGCAATAAAACAATCACTACCAAGCGTAGCACCTTACTAACATCTTTAAATGGAATAGAGTGCGTCATGCGCCAAAATACAATGATCACCCCTAATGCAGAGAGTAGGTATATTCCCCATGCAGCAAGGTAACTCTGACTAAGTATCACAGGTTAATAATCCCCTCAATAATATGATCTTCCCAATCTTCTTCGGGTACGTCATTTTCACTAATTACTTTACCTCTAACTGAGCACTGAGCCTCATGAACCGATTCAGAACAATCAGCCACTAATGGATGCCACTCAGGCAGAGACTTACCCTCAAGAAGAAGGCGATAGGCACAACTGGATGGTAGCCAGCTAAATTCATCAAGCCGTGTTAGGCTTAATGTAATACACGCTGGCACTTTTTCTTGTCTGCTTTCATAAGATTTGCAACGACAACTATGCTGATCGAGATATTTACAAGCAATATCGGTGTAATAAAGATCGCCTGTATCTTCATCTTCCAATTTTTGCAAACAGCATTTACCACAACCATCACAAAGCTGCTCCCATTCATCTTGCGACATTTCAGGGAGTGATTTTACCAACCAAAAAGGAGAAACCTGTGCAATCATAAAGGCTAGTCTTCTGAGTCTTTTAATTTCTTATTGAATTCAATAACACCCGGCATGTAATTCTCTTCTACTGGAGGCATTTGTAGAAAATAACCTTTTTCCTTAATATCAAACAATACTTGTTTAGCATCAGCTCTTGCTAGTTTTTTATCTTCGGCTAAAAGCATATCAACCACATGAATTGGTGAACCAAAGAAGCCTAAAAGCTCTTCAGGAATGACTTTAATCCCTTTACTTTTTTCAATATAGACATACATTTCTGCCTTTTTTGAACTCTTGTAAATAGAACAAATTAAACGGTTATTACTCATTAAAATGGCTCGCTATAGTCTCTTTAAATGCTTGATTTAATAATTTAATACGCCATTCACCAAGGGATTCAGATAACGCTACAACTTTACCCGATGTCTTTTGCTCATAAGCATCTTGAATGAAACGCTCTAGTAAACGTTTTTTACCTAAAAACTCAGGGGTGATATCTTTATCTAAGGCAATACGTTCTACTGCTTTTTTCAAAGACCGATACAGGTCTAACTTTACGCCACTTAATGGACGTGGAATTCGCGCAACATCAGGAGAATCACTTAATAAAGAATTGATCGACTCCACAATATACGCGCCATATTGCCTAAATTGCCCCGGCTTTAGTATGTTTGTAACTTGTAGTGCATTGTTACTTTTTGGCAGAAGTTCAATTATCTCTAATAGCTGCTTATCACTTACGATACGGCCTCGGGGCTTATCCTTTTTACGCGCCTCGTGCTCTCTCCATGTAGATAAGGTCTTTAACATTGCCTGGCTACTCAACGGAAGCTTCCACCCACCTCGAAATTTCAGATAATAATTTTCAAGATCTGTACTGACGTCTAATACACCTTTATTAGTAAGCGCGCACTCTTGCTGAACGACCCCTGAAAAACCTCTCTCATCGAGCTTTTCTTGTATTTGCGGATACACTTCATAGAGGTAATGAACATCTTTAGCTGCGTATTCAAGCTGCGAATCACTTAAAGGCCTTTTTGTCCAGTCAGAACGGGTTTCGCCCTTATCAATAACCAGACCAAGGTAACGTTCAATAAAGTTTTGATAACTTAAAGAGATGCCTTGCCCCAATAGCGCACAGGCAACTTGCGTATCAAATATATTGGCAGGGATGCAGTCAGAAATCTGCTGAAATAGCACAACATCTTCACTCATTGAGTGCATTACTTTGATGGTTTCGCCCAGCAACAGAGGCTTTAGCAATGAAAGGTCTGTAATTTCTATAGGGTCTATTAAATAAACACCCGTATCATCACAAACCTGAATCAAGCCAGCAATGGGATGAAAGGTATCAACACGAAGAAACTCGGTATCAAGTGCAATAAAAGGTAATTGTAACCAATACCCAATTTTTTCTTGCAGCCTGGAACGTTCTTTTATTATCTCGATAGGAAAACTACAGCCGTAACTACTCATTTATAAAACTCATTATTAATCTTCAATTGGCTTTCGCCCTGCTAGTGCGTGACCCAATGTTCCACCATCAACATAACCTAGCTGTCCGCCAACAGGTATGCCATGAGCAATTCGAGTCACCAGAATATCTCTGCCTTCTAATAAGTCAGCAATATAAAGCGCAGTAGCATCCCCTTCAACGGTTGAGTTTGTTGCCAGTATCAACTCATGAATAGAGGCGTCAGTAATTAACCTTAATAGTTTATCAATACCAATCTCTTCTGGCCCAATACCATCAATGGGTGATAGGTGCCCCATTAAAACAAAATATCGACCATTAAAGTTACCAGACTGCTCTATTGCCATTAAATCTGATGGTGTTTCAACAATACACACCTGACCTATATTTCTGCGCTCATTACTGCAAATTCTACAAACATCTTGCTCCGCAAGGTTTTGACATTGCTGGCAACGCCCTACCCCTTCTAATGACGCTGTGATCGCTGTTGAAAGACGAGCCGCAGAGCGACGGTCTCGCTCAAGCAACTGCAGTGCCATTCGCTGCGCAGACTTACTACCAACACCCGGCAAGCAGCGTAGCGATTCAATCAATTCATCAACCAGAGGACTAAAGCTCATATATTCCGTATCTTAAAGTAGCAATATTTAAAAAGTAACGCTGTTATGTAAAATGCTATTTAGAATGGCATTTTAAAACCAGGAGGCATTTCCATGCCTGCAGTCATGCCAGACATTTTGCTTTTATTAGCTTCTTCAATTTTTCTTACTGCATCATTTACTGCAGCCGCTAAAAGGTCTTCTAACAACTCTTTATCTTCTTCTAATAAAGAAGGATCAATGGTTACTTTTTTAACATCATGCCGTCCGGTCATTACAACTTTAACCAAACCCGCGCCTGACTCTCCATTAACTTCTGCGTTTGCGAGCTCTTCTTGAGTCTTCTGAAACTGTTCTTGCATTTTTTGGGCTTGCTTCATTAATTCGCCCATTCCACCTTTCATCATAACGTCCTCTTTTAAATCTTAATCATTAGAGATCTATTGGCTCTACCGTTGTTTGTAATATGGTTGCATCAAAACGATTTACAAGGGACACAACATTCGGATCACTCTCTATGGCGCTTATCGCCAGTGTGAGTCGCTCTTGTTTCTTCCGGCCTTTCCATTCGGAGGGGGTTTCTATTTCGGGGCTCCCCATTATAAATTCTACCCGGAAGGCATCACCAAACTGCTGTTTGAATGCCTCTGTAATTCTGGACCTGTGCGTGTCATTAAGCAGCCTAAAAGTCCCTTCCGCAGCATTTAAAGCCACTGAGTTTTCGGTTAATTTTAAGCTGGTATTAGATGCTAAATTTTGTGTCATTCCTGTTAATTTCAGGATAGGTAGAATATGGGGCCAAGGGTTTTCCAGACCCAGGAATGACTGAATATCACCCCCAGCAAGCATAGGGTCATCAACTACAGATTTGGCCTGTTCAACAACTGGAGGCTCAGTTTGTGGCAACTTAACGACTGGTAACTCATTATCAGTAGAGAGCGTCTCAACGACGGGCTCAGGGGCTAATTCAACAACTGGCTTAGCATCAAGTTCAACCGAAGGAGTTATGGATTCAACTGTTTTTTTTTGAGTTAAGTCCAAATCTTGCTCTACCGCTCCAGCCTCTTGTGACTGAATAAAACTCTCGTCATAAACAATGTCATTAATACCAGAAGCGGGCGCCACTTCCTGTGGCTGAACGTTTTGATGAACCACAGCTTCTGGTGCTTGCAGTACAGGTGACTCAATCACAGGCTCACGTATTACGGGCGGTGATTCTATCTGACTTTCAACTGGCACAGTAGAGCTTGGGGGTGGAGGTATATCAGCGTTCACTTCAGAATTCTGTAACTGAAGTTTCATAGGTGCAGCACCTACATTAGGCTGAAAAGCGAGCATACGCAGCAGCACCATTTCTAGCCCAGCCCGTTGATCGGGTGATATTGGCAGATCACTGCGACCCACTAAGGCCACCTGATAAAATAACTGAACATCTTCCGCTGATAAAGCTCTTGCCAACTCAACAATTTGTTGCTGGTCACCCATAGAGTTATCAGTACTTTCTGGTACGGCTTGCTCTATCGCCACACGATGCAATACAGAAATAATATTCGCTAATACCGAACTGTAATCTGGTGAGAACTCCGCTAATGAAGTGACTTCAGCCAAAACCTGCCGAGCATCAAGATTAGCGACGGCTTCAATAATTCGATAAACCTGCTTTTGATCAATTGAACCCAGCATGGCGCTGACTTCACGCTCGGTTAAATTATTATGACCGTAAGCAATAGCCTGATCCGTTAAACTTAAAGCATCACGCATACTTCCGTCGGCAGAACGTGCCAGCAACCATAAAGCGCTATCTTCAAAAGAGATTTGTTCTTGAGTTAATACATGCTTCAGGTGATTAACAATTTTCTCAGGGGGCATATTCTTCAAATTAAACTGAAGACAGCGAGATAGAATAGTAACGGGTAATTTTTGCGGATCAGTAGTGGCAAATAGAAACTTTACGTGCTCGGGGGGCTCTTCAAGTGTTTTAAGCAAAGCGTTAAAACTAGATGAGGAAAGCATGTGCACCTCATCTATCAGGTACACCTTAAAACGCCCTCTTGTAGGCGCATACTGCACGTTATCGAGCAGTTCACGCATGTCTTCTACTTTGGTTCTAGATGCAGCATCTATTTCAATTAGATCAACAAAACGGCCTTCAGTAATTTCTCTGCAAGTATCACATTGCCCACAGGGCACTGAAGTAATACTAGCCTCACAATTCAGACACTTAGCAAGAATTCGCCCAATAGTTGTTTTACCTACGCCACGAGTACCGGTAAATAAATAGGCGTGATGCAATCTTTTCTGATCAAGTGAATGTATTAAAGCTTTTAATACATGTTCCTGCCCCACCATTTCTTTAAAACTTTGAGGACGCCACTTTCTTGCGAGAACCTGATAACTCATTTCTATAACCTAAAAGCAAAAGCACCTAAAAATATTAGCACCTAAAGATAAGACAGTTATGTAACTTTTTTGCGGGGTTAGCTTATCATGAATCCCTTTCAATACATAAAAAAGGCCGACAAAATGTCGGCCTTTAATTCACTTTTTAGTAAAAATTTTCTATTTACTGACTAAACGTCCATGACTGATTGCTACCACCATGAACAGACCACAAACCTATATTATGACCCGAGCTAGCACCATAAGCATCAATCGCATAATTATGATTCATTCGAGGCCTTATCGTGTCGCCAACAATATCCCAAGTCATATTTGGATGACCGGAGATACAAGACCAAACTTGTACATTGCCGCCATCCCATACACTTCCTCCGGCCATATCAAGACAATAAGCAGAGTTTAGCTTACTACGAATCAACCCTGTGGCCACCTCATAAGTCCATTGCTCATTAGCCGAACCAGAACAATTATATAAACGAACATCGGCCCCATCATAAGCCGCGCCACCCCACAAATTCATGCAAAGACCCGCCCGTTTATCAACAAACTGCTGGAACACAGGTTCAACATAGCTTGTATTCGCTTCGGATCGCTCCCACATTTGTAAATAAGCTTCCGCTGAATTCATGACGGACTCATAAATACGACCTGATGCTTGTTCACGAATATCTTGCACATGATCGGCAACCATACCGTAATGCGCCATACCATCATTATTTAGATCATAACTTCGGTTACCCGATTGCTGTTTATCCATCACCAAACCAAACTCAGTTGTGAAGGGGTAGTTTAATGGATTATAAGTCGCATCATCACGAGGCCCTGGCTGGTTACCCAAGCCACTCATATCCGTAGCAAAAGTGATACCCGCTAAATAATCAGTGGTTTCCACCTCATCTAAATAACGTGAAATCCCATCAGCTATTGAATGTGCACTGCCATTATAGAGCGACACAAAACCTCCTGTTTGAACTACGCGCTTAAGGTTATTATGCATCTCTCCATTTTTACTGGACGGCATCCAACTATGTGAAGAAATCACTCCACTGTAATTTCGTAATTCAACAATATCTAAAACAGCAGAGCCTGCTTTGTCACTCATATGATCCATCTCGATCAACATCTTCTTATCGATCATACGATTAACCAGATAGGCCCCCATCTCTGACAAACCACGCTTGTTACAATGTTCAATTCCTTGTACGTAATTAGGAGACTCAGGTATTAATATATCAATCACATCACCTATTACAGGCATACCACCCAAAACAGGGAAACCAGACGTCATTGAAGGACCATGAGTGTCTGCATCACACTCTTGTGTATCGAAAAAATGCCCCGTACTGATCCACTCACCCGCATTCATCAGCCCATCTTCTACAACAGAGCCACCAAACTTGTTATCAAATTTGTGAACAGGGAATAAAACACGCACCCCCAAGTCATACAATTCATTTAACTGCCTTTCAACATCCCCCTGACTACAGCCATCTTTTTCACCACAGTTAAATGTTTCAGACGCCTCAACACCAATTAACACCGCCAACTTACCATCAGCAATCACTTCGCGAGCTTCTTCAGGTGAAGTAACCAGTCTAAAGAAGCCCTTTCCATGACCTCCCGTCTGAACATCTACATAGGTTTGAATTTCGTTTAAGCGTTGAATTTGAAGACGAATACTATCCATAGTGTTGCAACTGTTAGGGTTAATCCAACTAGCTGGGTTCACTGTTGCCTGTATATTACAAAGCACTTCATTTTCCACAACATGAGAAACGATCATTCGTTGCCCACCTAAATAGGCTCGTTCCATCCATTTATAATAATAACCCATATGGCTCATTTGCTTATGATTAGGCCAATGAGGGAAATCAGGATAGCCACGTGTATCATAACGATAATTTACATCACCATAAGCCTGTAAATTGCCAATAATATCTAAAGCCCCCCAGTCACCATGAATACTTTTACTGTCATTCAAAGCACTTTCAACACCAAAGCGATGAAATGGCTTGCCGTGCATAAACTTCCCCCCCATAAATTCGTAAGAAGTTATATGGGTGTGCGCATCGATAAAGCCACGAACAGGGTCTCTTACATCCCCTTTTAAGCCCTCAGGACTACCCGTTACAGACGTTGCTATTTCAGGAAAATCCTTACAACCTGTTTGAGGAACTAACCTGAAATCTGTTTCACTATTTAAATTAAGCGGGTTAAGCAAGTCGATAAAGTACAGGCTATCGGTGCTGTAGTTATTACGAACAGTTCGATCTAAACCCGTCACTCGAAACTGATAAAGAAACTGCCCGTCACCTTGCTCAATGGCTGTCGTTTTCCATTCAGCAAATTTGCCTGCATAAGTCCCTGCGGTCATATCTATAGGTAAACGCGCAGCCAGGTAACGATCATCCTGATCAGTCATCATGTAATAATCAAAACGTGTCGGCTTAAAATAAAAACGGCTAGCATCATCTAGACTAGCGCCATGAAAACCGTAATTTTGACCATCATTAATTAAACCGCCGCTATAGTAGCGTTTAACAAATTTATCCGAGTGAGGTGACTGAATTGAAAAACAGCCTTGCGCCAGAGAGTGAACAGGGTTATCACCATCAAGAGGCACATAACCCACAGCTTGAGGACCTCCCGTAAAAAAATTAGCCGTATCTTCAGCGGCGGTTTCAACCCAATTCACAGCATCAGAGAACCAATCCGCCTGAACCGTCCCTACATGACCCAAACCCACAACCATTACAATGGGTAGCCATTTTTTGTTTATCTTCGAGTATTTGTAACCCATACATTCACCTTTTTGTAATTATTTTTAAGGTGCAGTGAAACAACTTAAAGTCACCACCTTTTATTTTTATTTTCTATGCTTTTATGTTCACAATCGACTCTAGCACGATAAAGAAAAGGGGCTTGCAACCTAAAAGGTCAATTAACTCACCCTTCAGCCCAAAAAGTGACCAAGTGTCACGAATAACTATACTTAGCTTAATATTTAGTTTGGGACAAAGGTGCAATTAATAATTTTTGTTTCTGCTAAGGTTAAAATATAATAAGAATATACCGAGTGAAATTGACTCATGAGTGATACCTACCAAGCCTCTGTTCTCTACATTAAAATTGCCAGCCAATTTGCAGCAATGAATAAAGTGAAGCGCTCTGAATTGCATCAACACCTCCCCTTCCCACCATCAGAGATAACTCATGACAACGAAAAACTTCCACTAAGAGATATTTTAGATTTCTGGAGTAAAGCATCAGAACTATCGAGTGATAAAGCATTTGGCATGCATGCAGGTATAAACTGTCACTTAACACACTATGGTATTTTTGCTCATGTACTCATGAACTGCACCAATATTTATAATGCGCTACACCTCACGTGCAAATATGGCTATTTAATGAATGAAGCCATTGAAAATAATTTAAGTACAGAGCAGGACACATCAATTTATACCTCTGAACTTTTAGTAGAGCACGAAGCCGCGCCCCAGATTATTGAATTTCACTTTGCATCAATTATTCAAATGGGAAAGCTCATTACCGCACGAAAAGATAGCAATAAAATACAACCTATTCGTGTTGAATTTTGTCACTCTCCTTTAGTTTCAGCCTGTGAATATAAAACATTGCTTGAATGCGAAGTCGTATTTAACCAAACAAAAAATAGAATTATTTCTGCAAATGACACCTTACTTACACCCACTAACGCACCCAACGAAGGCCTCTATAGACTCCTTCTTAAGAAAGTCGACGCCACACTGCAAGCAGATCTAAACCAGAAATGTCAGAGCCGTAAAGTGACCCATTATTTAAACGAAAACCAAGACTGGAACCAATGGCCAACACTTGAAGAAACCGCCAACGCACTAAAAACAAGTACAAGCACTCTCAAGCGAAAATTAAAACAAGAAGGGAATTCTTTTCAGGAAATTTGCGACCACACTCGTTATCGCTTAGCTAAGCAGTTACTTAACTCGAAAATCTATACAGCCAATGAAATATCAGACCGACTAGGGTTTTCATGCACGGCATCGTTCGGGCGTTCTTTTAAGCGTTGGAGCGGAAAGTGTCCATCAGATTTTAAAACTTAGAAAAATTAGGGAGGAATTATGGTGGCGACTTCCGTCAGCTACACCTCGGCACACAAGTCCACCGTTTCGGCTGCTCCCTTCCAGGTCTGACCGGGTCGACGGTATATTGTTGCGTGGGAACCAACGAAAGTCACCATAACAGATACAGAGGCTTTCACTTCTGTTTCTAGAAGATGCGCATTCTAGCAAAGGTTTTTTATTATTAAAAGAGCTGATTAAGGCTATTTTCTATCAAATGGCCTTAATCGTACTTTTAGCGTTAATTGCGCTAGGTAATGAAGCGGCTAACTGTGTCAGCGCAGAGTCCAGTATTTCAATAATCTCAAACTGAGGATTAATCAATAATACCTTTGATTTCACGAGTAATTCACACTCTTCATCATCTACAGATTTCTCTAGAAACTCAAATTCACTGAGGTATATATTATTCATGCCTGAATCTTTTAATATAGACACAATATAACGATCACTCGAAGAACGACCTGTCACAGGCAAAGAAGCCATAATTACCGCAGCATCCCACTTATTGCGACACTGTATAATCAGGTTTGCTGTATCATTTAAGTCTTCTTCAATTACATAATCAGGGTCTATTAATACAGCACCACCCACCTCACCGTCAGGTATTCGTTTTATCACACGATCAAATGCAGAACCATGCTCAACAAATACCTGAGAATTTGTCTCAAATAAACCGCTCAACTCACTATAATCTTCAAGATTCAACTCAATGAGCGACATTGAATCCAAAGGACGTAATAACTTTTGAGCAATGACAGGAGAGCCTGGGTATTTCGATAAAGGCAATGATCGATTGCAAGACCTAACAATTTCAATGTATTTATCCGTTAGCTCATTTCTGTTTGCCTTCAACAAAGTCTCAACATTTACAAGCTCATCGCCAGAATGCTCAAGCATTGGAAGCTCATAAACGCCTGTTCCTGCATGTGCATCGATGTAATGAATTCTAGATAGGTGTTGATTAAGCTGAACTAAAACGCCTGTTAGTACTAAATGCTTATGTACATCAAACAAACTTCCAGCAACAGGATACCCCTTACTGTACGACCCTCTCATAAATTACTACCTACTCTACGCTAATTATTTTTCTTATCAGACTAATAATCATACAACAGACAGTTAACTGTTTTTGAGCGCTGCCTCTAGAATCCGATCTATTGATTTTCAAGATTATGTAGTATAG
>ENA-ORXI01000880-ORXI01000880.1-sediment-metagenome-genome-assembly--contig:-NODE-880-length-24455-cov-5.404709_pt1 | contig 24455 bp, 27 predicted proteins | sample MGYA00237861_ERZ511468 | MGnify/ENA primary metagenome ERZ511468 (study PRJEB26299, sample SAMN06266213) | sediment metagenome | isolation source: Hudson Canyon methane seep mesocosm | place: USA:Hudson...
TGATATTGTTATGGAGACGGATGATTCAGGATTAATATTGACAAAGTTTATAAGAGAAGAATTAAACAATCATACTACTAGAATTATATTAAGAACAGGACAACCTGGAAATTCACCTGAACAAAAGATTATTATTGATTATGATATAAATGACTATAAAGAAAAAACAGAATTAACCGCAACAAAATTGACAACGGCAGTTGTTTCATCAATTCGTACTTACAGCGAATTAGTATCAATAAAAGAACATGAAATACAATTAGAACTTGAAGTTAAAACTATTTCTGATGAATTAAATGAAAAGAATAATTTAATTCACAATAAAATAATGAACTTGGACAATCATGAATTAATGTTAGAAATTTCTGAACAGTTAAAAGTTCCTCTGGAAAATATAAAATACGAAATAAATGATTTAATGTTAAAAATTGAATTGAAAGAAATAACTCAAGATCTTTTCAAAAAAGAAGTAGCAGATATATACAGTAAAATTGAAAAACTATCTGCTACAATTGATACTTCTAATTAAATTTCTTCTAAGATCTTAATATTTGAATTGTGTAGAACTTCAGCTGCGTTAAGCAGGTCTGATGATGCTACTTTAAAAACAAATGCACCTTTTTGATTATTGTTTATCGTATAGGTATATTCGATATTGATGTTATTGTTTGAAAGTTCAGTAATGACTTCGTTGAAACTTCCAACATGGTCATCAATTTCTACGGCAAGTACATCTGTTATTGTTAAACTAAAACCCTCATCATCTAAAACTTTTTTTGTTTTGTCACTGTCATCAACAATGACACGCAGTATTCCAAATTCATTTGCATCAACTAAATTAATTGACTTAAAAGAGATATTATTTTTAGAAATGAGTGTTGTAATATCTGTAAGCTCACCCATTTTATTTTCAACAAAAATTGAAAGTTGTTTAATTGCGTATTTTTTCATTTAATTTCCTTCTAAAACTCTTTTATCAATAATTCGAACAGCTTTTCCCATACTTCGTTCAATTGTTCGAGGAACGACCAGTTTTACACTGGCATTTACATATAAGTTGTTTAAAATTGCCGTTTCAATATCTGTTTTTAGTTTGCCCATGGCAGCAATTGAATCTGCCATGACCTCATCACTGACTTCAACTAAAATTTCAAGTTTGTCTAAATGGCCTTTTTTATCAATTACTATTTGATAGTTAAGTGTTAATCCTTCAGTTTGTGATATTACATGCTCTACTTGCGATGGATAGACATTTACCCCATTGATTATCATCATATCATCAGCTCGTCCAACGATACTCTCCATTCGAACCATTGTTCTTCCACAAGCACAAGGTTCATGCGTTAAAGAGGTGATATCTCCTGTTCTGTAACGAATCAAAGGAAGTGCCTGTTTTGTCAAGGTAGTAAAAACCAACTCACCTCTTTGCCCATCGGGTAAAACTTCGCCTGTTTCAGAGTTGATAATTTCAGCAAAAAAGTGATCTTCAAAAATATGCAATAAATTAGAGTGCTTACATGAACAACTCACTCCAGGCCCAATAATTTCAGACAAGCCATAGACTTCATGATAGTCAATGCCCCAAGTTTTGGAGACTTCATCTTTAAGCCCATCACTTGTAGGTTCTGCACCAAAAATACCTGCTTTTAATTTAAAATCTTTTTTAAAATTCATTCCTGCTTTTTTTGCACTCTCTGCCATATGTAGTGCAAAAGAGGGTGTTGATGCTAGAATTGTTGCGCTAAAATCTTTCATAAGCATGACTTGTCTGTCTGTAAAACCACCACTTGAAGGGATTACAGTTGCACCTACTTTATATGCCCCATTGTGAAAACCAAGCCCACCTGTAAACAGACCATAACCATAGGCATTATGCACAGTATCTTCAGCAGTAGCACCTGCCATCGTATAAACTCTGGCCATTACCTCATCCCACAAATCCATGTCTTCTTTGTTGTACCCAACAACAGTAGGTTTCCCTGTTGTCCCACTTGAACTGTGAATTCTTACAATTTCATTGTTTGGAACAGTAAACAGACCAAAAGGGTAATGGTCCCTTAAATCTTGTTTTTTTGTAAAAGGTAACTTTGATATATCATCTAAAGATTTTATATCATTTGGAGTTATTTTAAGTTCATCAAATTTCTTTTTATAAAAAGGAGTTAAGCTGTATACTCTTTGGGCCGTTTCTTGAAGTCTTTTTAATTGTACTTCTTCAATTTTTTCCCTTGAACTGCTTTCAATTTGATTCCAAATCATTTTATTCCGCCTTTGCGTCATTAATTGCTTTTTCTAATACTTGTATGTTTTGTTCTGCAACTTTTGGGTTAAATTGTTTTAATCCCTCTTTTACTTCATCAATTGAAAAAGGAAAATCAGAACATTTAGCCAAGACTAATCCTAACATATATACATTTAATCCTTGAATGGGAATCTCTTTATTCGTGGCTTTTGCAAAAGCATCAACTCTTACAACTTCAGCATTTACATCCTCACTCGGAAATTTATCATCGGCGTTAACCACCATGGTAGCTGTTGGTTTTAAATATTGTACATTTCGTAGGGCTTCATTGGCCTCTAATCCAATCAATAAATCCGCTTGATTGGCATCAATGACGGGATTGGCATAATTCCCTAGTTTAATAGTACAAGAAACTGATCCACCTCTTTGACTCATACCGTGGTTTTCAGTACCCAAACAAGCAACATCTTTATTTCCTGCACATAAAGCAATAATTTTAACTAAAAAAACAGAACCTTGACCACCAAAACCTGCTATTACAATTTGATATTTCATTATTTTGTCTCCTCTCTCATTATTCCTCTGCTCTTATCTTGAATAAATGCGTCTGTTGGACAAACTACATCAAAACATGCACCACAACCAATACAAAGAAAAGGATCTATTTCTACTTTTCCATCTTCATTGTAAGACATTGGAGGACATTTATATACTGTTGTACATTGATCACACGCAGTACAATCTTCTGGAACAACTTCTGCAAATTCTAAAGGAATATAATCATCAACTACTTCTTTGTCTAATACACAAAACTCTCGAACAACTACAACAATTGGACCAGTGGCTTTGTCATAAACTTCTTTCATTTCCTTAAAGAAATCAATAGTAACATCCATCTTGTTTGAATAGACATATTCATAGGTTTCAGCCCCACAGCCTTCTGCTATTTTTTTAATATCAATCTCTTTATTTTGTCTTTGTGGTGGCTTTTGACGTCCTGTCATTGCAACTACGGAGTTATCTAAAACAACCAACATAAATTTATGTCTTTGGTATATAGCATTAACTAATGGAGGAATTCCTGCATGGAAAAATGTACTATCACCAATAGAGGCAATTATATATTTATCCGGATCAGCTATTGAAAATCCACTTGCCATTGATACTGAAGCTCCCATACATAATACAGTATCAATTGCTCCTTGATTAATCCCCAGTGTATAACAACCAATATCAGAAGTGTAAATTGATTTTTTCTTTCTAAATACCTTCATAATCCCATAATAAATATCTCTGTGTGGACACCCTGGGCATAAGTTAGGTGGTCGTGCATCAACATCTTTTTTAAATGGAATAGATGGGTAAATATTTTTACCTTTATACATATCAAGTTTAATAAGGGCATCTTGTACATATACCTTTTGCATTTCATCAATTAAGTGCATAGTGTTTGTAAGTTTCCCATATACCTTATCAGTAGTAATTTGTTCTTCAATACATGGCATTGGTTCTTCAACAACTAAAACCTTATCGTAGCCATCAAAGTAAGCTTTTAATTTTTCTTCTGGAAGAGGGTAAGGCATTTTAAGTTTTAATATATCCGCTTCTACATTTAAATCATCAAGTGTTTCACGAACAAATCCATCTCCTGTACCTGAAGTTAAAATAAGCAGTTTCCCACTTCCTTTACAGTTTTCAAGTTCGGGTTGAATTAAATTTTCCCAGTTGTATTGTTTGATTGCTTCAATTCTGTCAATCATTTCAATACCTTGTTGCATACGTCCCACTCTTGGAAGTGCTGCCCATCGTCCTATTTCTCTTTTAAACTCACCTTTTCTGGGTTTGAAATTTATCTCATCATCAGTTCTTACGATTTGTCTTGCATGACAAACTCTCATTACAGGTCTAAGCATTGTAGGTGTTTGAAAATGCTCCGATATATCTGCTGCAATTTTTACATAATCATAAGCATCTTGTGGAGTGGCAGGATCCAGTACTGGAATTTTTGCAAATTTTGCAAATACTCGTGAATCTTGCTCTGTTTGTGAGGAATGAAAACCAGGGTCATCTGCAACAATAAGTACAAAAGCTCCAAGATTTCCAATATATGCTGCACTCATTAAAGAGTCACTGGCAACATTTAAACCAACTTGTTTCATGGTGGCAGCTGTTCTTCTACCTGCAATTGCTCCAGCATAGGCTACTTCAAAACCAACTTTTTCATTTGTTCCCCATTCCGCGTACATATCAAGGTTGTGTTTGTATTTTAATTTATTCACTTCACTTAATATTTCACTGGATGGAGTACCAGGGTAACCTGATACCATATCAACATTTGCATGGACTAAACCAAGTGCAATTGCATCATTTCCCATAAGAGTTTGTTTCATATTAATCCTAATTATTTAAATATTTTGTAGAATTATACATAATATTACTTTATTTATTCTAATATTTGTAATAAATGTAAAATATTTTAATAAATCAAAATAATTATAATTGTTTAAACTTTTTTTTATAATTATTTCAATAAACTTAACAATCGATAAAAAAATTGAACTTAAATTTTTTTTTGATGCAATTGTAAGAGGAGGAGACTTAGTTGAATATGATAATAACCCGTGGATATTCACGTATGATATTAGAAGCATATAAATCTCTTGTTGAGGTATTGTATACAGTTACAAAAAATAATATAGGTGTACTGTTATTAAATAAATGTAAAACAGTAGAACATTGGGCTCAAGAGTCAAGTCAAGGAGAGTTGCGTGGGAAGTTTGTTTAAAAAATCAAGTATAAAAGTATTACTTATACTTTTAGTTTCAAGTTACGTTTTTGCAAGTGCAAAAGAAAATATTAAAATTGGTGCAATAGTAGCAGCAACTGGTCCAGCCTCATTCTTAGGTGACCCAGAATTAAAAACCTTACAACATTACATCAAAAAAATCAATAATAGCGGTGGCGTTAATGGGGCACAATTAGAGCTTATCCATTATGACACAGCAGCAAATCCTAAAAAAGCAGTTACATTTACAAAAAGACTGATCAGCCAAGATGAGGTTGTGGCAATCATTGGACCATCAACAACGGGTGAGACTATGGCAATCATGCCTTTTATTAGAAAGGCAAAAATTCCATTAATGTCAATGGCCGGTGGAATTTCAATTGTTAAACCTGTAAAAAAATATGTGTTTAAAATTGCCGCAACTGATAGAATGGCCTGTCAGCGAATTATGCAAGATTTAAAGAAGAGAAAACTAACTAACCTTGCACTTATTTCAGGTAGTGGTGGTTTTGGTAAGTCCATGAGAAAACAGTGTAAAGATGTAAGCGCTGATTATGGAATAAAAATTGTTGCGGATGAAACATATGGTGCTAAAGATGCAGATATGACGTCTCAATTACTTAAAATTAAAAATACTAAAAATGTTGATGCTGTATTAAACCCAGGTTTTGGTCAAGGTCCTGCAATCGTAACAAAAAACTATAAACAACTAAATATTTCACAACCACTGTATCAATCACATGGAGTAGCATCTAAAAAATATATTGAAATTGCAGGAATTGCAGCTGAGGGAGTTAGACTCGTAGCACCTCCTGTGGTAGTTGCTTCAAAACTCTCCGATAATTCACCAATAAAAGATGTGGCTCTTGCTTATAAGCTTGAGTATGAAAAAGTATTTAATGATACAGTATCTAGTTTTGGTGGTCATGCTTATGATGCACTATTTGCATTGGTTGATGCAATTAAAAAAACAGGAACTTCAGATTCTTCAGAAATAAGAGACAATCTTGAATCACTACAAAACTTCATTGGTGTTGATGGAGTTGTTAATATGTCTAAGGAAAATCATTTAGGTTTAGATACAAAATCTGGGATGGTTTTATTGGAAATTAAAAATGGTGATTGGGTAATGATAGACTAACTTTTTTAATGGCTATACTTGTTATAGTCATTAAAATGTTACGATTATTCCAGTTGGAAATTATCGTTATTTTTGTAAATTCATAGTTATTATTGAAAGAGTATTCATAGTATTTAATAATTAATAATTTTAATCTATTATCTTAGATTATTAAAAATATTTACATAATTATTGGAATAAACTCATAAAATATTGTATATTTTGACAATAATTAAATTATCCTTTTAAAGTTAATTTAATTTAATTAGATATACTATTGTTAAATAAAAAAAGGGGTATTATCATGCTAAATATCTGTAAAAAGTTAAGTTCAAACTTATGTATTATACTGATTGTATCGTGTTTTACAATTGTAAATGCAAAAGAGACCATTAAGATCGGTGCAATCGTTTCAGCAACAGGACCTGCTTCATTTTTGGGTGATCCAGAATTAAAAACGTTGCAGCATTATATTGGTCAAATTAATAAAGATGGTGGCGTAAATGGTGCACAACTAGAGCTAATCCATTATGATACCGCTGCTAAACCAAAAAAAGCAGTTACGTTTACAAAAAGATTAATCAGTCAAGATAATGTAGTGGCAATCATTGGACCTTCAACCACTGGCGAGACCATGGCTATTTTACCTTTTGTAAAAAAAGCAAAAATACCCTTAATTTCAATGGCAGGGGGAATATCAATTGTACAGCCTGTAAAAAAATATGTATTTAAGATAGTGGCAACGGATAGAATGGCTTGTCAAAGAATTATGCAAGATTTAAAAAAGAGAAAATTGACAAACTTAGCGCTTGTTTCTGGAAATGGTGGCTTTGGAAAATCTATGAGAAAGCAATGTAAAGATGTTGCTTCTGATTATGATATTAAGATAATTGCAGATGAAACATACGGTTCAAAAGATTCCGATATGACTTCTCAACTGCTTAAAATAAAAAACATTAAAAATGTAGATGTTGTTTTAAATGCAGGTTTTGGTCAGGGTCCAGCAATTGTGACAAAGAACTACAGACAACTTAAAATCAATTACCCTTTATATCAATCACACGGAGTTGCTTCTAAAAAATACATAGAAATTGCAGGAAAGGCAGCTGAGGGAGTAAGACTTGTAACTCCCCCAATTATTGTTGCTGAACAACTTGAAAAAAACTCTCCTATTAGAGATGTTGCTATGAAATATAAAAATGAATATGAAAATGCATACAACTCTAAAGTTTCTAGTTTTGGTGGATATGCCTATGATTCAATTTTTGCTTTAGTTGAAGCAATTAAACAAGCGGGTTCATCAAAGCCTTCAGATATTAGAAATGCACTTGAAAACCTTAAAAACTTTAATGGTGTTAATGGTGTGTTAAACATGAATAAAGACGATCATTTGGGGCTTGATACGAAGTCAGGGATGGTTTTACTTGAAATAAAAAACAAAGATTGGACAATCGTAAAATAATATGACAGAACTTTTTGCATTTGTATTATCTGGTATTACCGTAGGCTTCATTTATACATTGGTTGGACTTGGCTTTACAGTAATTTATAACTCCAGTGGTATTATTAATTTCTCACAAGGTGAATTTGTGATGGCAGGAGGAATGTCCTCGGTTTTTTTAATTTATGCTGGACTTCCATTGGGTGTTAGCTTTATACTGGCAATTCTTATTACTTCTATGATAGGAATTGCTTTAATGAAACTCATCTCTTTTTCTAAAGATGGTTCTCAAATATCACTTATTATCCTTACTTTGGGTTTTGCAATTGTACTGCGTGGTCTTGCGCAAGTCATATTTGATAAGCAGTTGCATACAATGCCTTCATTTGTAGGTGAGGGTGCTTTTGATATATATGGCACAACATTAAGTTATCAATCACTGCTTATAATTGTTGTTTCTATTATTATTGTTATTGCTTTGTATTTGTTTTTCCAAAAAACAAAAACGGGACAAGCTATGATGGCTGCTTCAAACAACGTGGATGCTGCAAAATTAATGGGAATAAACATCAAAAAAATACTTATCCTTAATTTTGCAATTTCAGCTGTTATTGCTTCTATTGGTGGAATTTTATTAACTCCAATAACTTCAACAAATTATGAAGTAGGTATTATGCTTGGACTTAAAGGTTTTTGTGCTGCAATCATTGGAGGTCTTGGTCATCCTTTTGGTGCAGTTGCAGGAGGTCTTATCTTAGGAATCTTAGAGTCATTGGTTGCTGGTTATATCTCTTCAGAATACAAAGATGCGGTTGCTTTTATTGTTTTATTGGCTATTTTATTTTTTATGCCAGGTGGAATATTTGGCAATTTAAAAGCACAAAGAGTTTAGGGTTGATATGCTAAAAAGATTTAATATAAATACACAAATTTTAATCCTTACGGTTATTTTGATTGTACTGCCATTTTTATTTCAAAATGATTTTCACTTTGAAATTGCCATACTTGCTATTTTAAATGCAATCATATGTATAGGATTGAATTTACTTATGGGATATGCAGGACAAGTGAGTTTAGGGCATGGGGCTTTTGCTGGATTGGGTGCATATATCGCAGTGATTTTATCTGCTAATTATGATTTTACTCCAATAGTATCAATATTTATAGCTGTTATTGTCATGTCTGTTTTTGCTTTTTTTATTTCAAAACCTATATTAAAGCTAAAAGGTCATTATCTTGCAATGGCAACTTTGGGTATTGGAATCATTATAAATATTGTTTTAAACAGTGAAGAAGAAATCACTGGTGGTGCTGATGGTATGGGTGTGTCTGAATTTTCTATTTTCGGATTTGTATTTGAAGAAAGTATTCATTGGTATATTTTAAGTGCAGTTATACTTCTTATTATTGTATGGGCTTTTACCAATTTAATTGATTCTCCTTTTGGAAGACTTCTTCGAAGTATTCATGACAGCGAGAAGGCTTCAATGAGTGTTGGCGTTAATGTGGCACATTACAAAAGTTATGTTTTTGTGATCTCTGTAGTCATTGCTACAGTTGCTGGAAGTTTGTATGCTTTTTTCTCTGGTTATATTTCACCTGAAGAAGCCAGTTTCACCCATTCAATTGAATTGGTGGTTATGGTTGTCTTTGGTGGATTAGGAAGAGTTTATGGTGCAGTAATTGGCGCAGTTATTCTTACTGTACTTCCTCAGCTTTTAACAGCACTAGAAGATTATGAGACACTTGTATTGGGTTCAATTATCATCTTTGTAATGATATTTATGCCTAAGGGGATTGTCTCTGTTTGGGATTATTTTCTAAGTAAAAAAGATAAAAAAGACAAGGAGGCCAACCTTGTTAAGAATTAATAATGTCACTAAAAAATTTGGTGGTTTAACTGCTGTTGATGACTTAAGCATAAAAATCAAAAGAGGTACAATTCACTCAATTATTGGGCCCAATGGTGCGGGTAAAACTACTTTAGTTAATATTATTACAGGTGTATATAAAGCTAGCAGCGGAACCATTTTTTTAGATGGGAAGGATGTTACGAATATACCTACGAACAAACTTGTTTACAAAGGTGTTTGCAGAACATTTCAGCATTTAGAAGTTTGCTCAAACCTTACAGCTATTGAAAATGTAATGTTGGGTTTTGACAGATATATGAATAAAAATCTTTTAAAATCATGCCTAAGATTTAAATCAATTGTTGAAGATGAAAAAAAATATTTAGATAAGTCAATGGATTTATTGAAAATGGTCAACCTTGAGAAATATGCCCATATAGAAGCTAAGAATTTATCGTATGGAATATTGAAAAAAATAGAAATCATACGAGCGCTTGCAGCTAACCCTGATATTATCTTACTTGATGAACCCGTTGCGGGACTTAATCCCAATGAAACAGCAGAAATTTCAAAGATTATTAAAGATGTGGCTCATGTTGGCGTTACTATTGTGCTGATTGAACATGATATGAAAATGGTTATGAAAGTATCAGATAAAATTACCGTTATGAATTTTGGAAAAAAATTAGCACAAGGAACGCCTGAAGAAATTGCCAACAATGAAGAGGTAATTACCGCTTATTTAGGAAATGGAGCATTTCATGGACATTAATACATCCGTACTGTTAAAGATAGAAAATTTGGATTTCAGTTATAACCAAATAATTGCATTGAAAAATATCAATTTAGAGATAAATAAGGGTGAAATTGTATCATTAATTGGTGCCAATGGTGCGGGAAAAACGACGCTGCTTCGAACCATAAGTGCCCTTAATTTTCACAAAAGTGGAACAATTAGTTTTGAAGGACTTGATATCTCAAAAAGCCAACCTGAAAACAGAGTTGATTTGGGAATTGCTCATGTTCCTGAAGGTCGTGGAATGTTTACCATTTTAAGTGTGGAAAATAATCTTAAACTGGGCGCATATTTACGAACCGATGATGAAATACAAAAGGACTTAAACTATATTTACGAACAGTTCCCCATTTTAAAAGAGAAAAAAGATCATTACGCAGGAACACTCTCTGGTGGACAACAACAAATGGTGGCAGTAGGTCGAGCTTTGATGTCAAGACCCAAGCTTTTATTGCTTGATGAGCCCAGTATGGGATTAGCCCCTGTCATCGTTGAGCAAATTTTTGGTGTAATTGAAAAATTAAGAGAAATGGGTACGACTATATTTGTTGTTGAGCAAAATGCTTTTTTAGCACTTAATATCTCAAATAGGGCCTATGTCATTGAAAATGGCAGTATTACTATCAGTGGTAACTCTAAAGATCTATTGGCAGATGATAGGGTTAAAGAGGCTTATTTGGGGGCATAATTACTATGGAGTCATACTAAAAGTCTCTTCCCCATTTTAATTTTCCTGGAAAATTACTTCTTTCATCTCCTGGTTGATAGCTTTTATCTACAGGTTTTCCAAAACCTCCACCTTTGGATTCTGGTTTGACACTTGCAAAGCTTTCAAACCCTTTATTTATATAAAAGATATACAAAAAATAAAAAATGACAGCTACGAGAATAATAAACATTAAAGATGCATATTTTTGATATTTTGGTTTGATTTTTTGTGTTCTTGCCAAGATTAACCTTCGTGAAATTTAGTAATTCTATTGTACCATTTTTTTTAAAAATTAACAGTAATGTACTGTATTGACTTGTATATCTGAGTAGTTTTTATTTTATATTAATAACTTTTTAGAAAAAATTGGATAAAATAAGTCCTCTATACATAAAATACATTGGAAACTTATAATATGACTGTAAAAATTAACCTACCACATGATAAAGAATATAATATTTTTATTGATAAATTAAAACAAATTAAATTAGGCACTAAAGTTGTAATCGTTACAAATCCTACTGTTGCTGGATTTCACTTAGACTCTTTAAAGCAACTAATTGATGCGAAAGAATTATCAATCTGTACCATCCCTGATGGTGAACAATACAAAAACATGGACACCATTGATTTGATTTTAAATCACTGTTTTGAACAAAGACTTGATAGAAACTCACTTTTAATAGCCTTTGGTGGTGGTGTCATTGGTGATATGACAGGTTTTGCTGCTTCAATTTATCAAAGAGGTATTGATTTTATTCAAATTCCCACAACCTTGTTATCTCAAGTTGATGCCAGTGTTGGTGGTAAAACAGGTGTTAATAATAAGTTTGGTAAAAATCTTATTGGAGCATTTTGGCAACCAAATGCTGTATACATCGATCCATCTTTTTTAAACACTCTGCCTAAGCGAGAGTTCGCTGCAGGTGTTGCAGAAGTTGTTAAAATGGCGGTTACCTTCAATAAAGATTTTTTTGAGTGGCTTGAAGAAAATGATTTAAACAGTGATGAAAATATTAAAATTGCAATACAAAAATCAGTTGAAACTAAAGCTTGGGTTGTATCTCAAGATGAGAGAGAAAGAGGATTAAGAGCTGCGCTTAATTATGGTCATACTTTTGGTCATGTTGTTGAAAATGAGACAAATTATGATACCTATTTACATGGTGAAGCCGTTGGAATTGGTATGGTTATGGCAAATAATCTGGCAGTTGAAACGGGTTTAATGTCTGCTGGTGATGCTCTTAGAGTTAAAAATTTATTAGAAAAATATGATATTCCAACCCATTACGTTATTAAAGATTGTGAAGATTTTTATGAGCATTTCTTTTTGGATAAAAAAAGTCTAGATAATAAAATAAAATTTATTCTGCCTAAAAAATTGGGTGATTGTGAAATTGTTGATTCTATATCTAAACAAACGGTTATGGCCGTTTTAAAGGATTTTTCATAATGAAAAAAATTTTAATTTCACTTTTTTTATTAATTAATACACTTGTATATGCTGTTGATGTGGATGTTGATGCTGCAAAAATTGTTGATAATTTTGCACGGCTTTCTGCAATTAATGTAAAAATGCAAGAAGTTCAAGCGGATATGAAAAAAAATATTCTCATTAAAAGATATAAAAGTTATTTAGCCTACAGAGAGATTTCTAAAGAACTGGAAAAATTAAAAAAAGATTATAAAAAATATTCTAAGTGGAAGGGTGAGAAGTACAAAGAACTTTCTTACAACTTAAATAACAAAATCAGAATTAAGCAAAATGAGTTAGTATTGATTGATGAATATAAAGATTCACCAATTGGAAAACTGATTACTCCTCATGAAATTGACCAATCAGAATCAATTACCAATCCATTTGGAATAATTAATGCATTGTCATACATAAAAAAGCTAGAAAACTATAAAAAACAATTTAAAAGAATTAATAAACAAGTTTCTGATTTATTAACGAATTTAGAGCGAGAATTAGATTTATATATCAAGATGTATGACATCAAGCCATCTTCGGATACTAAAGATGTTATTAAAGCCTTAGATAAAAGAAAAACTGATTTTGTAAACGTATTGGATATTGTAACAACAACGGATGAAGTTTACAGTAGAAAAATTGAAGAAGTGATTATTGAGACCAAAGCTCAAATTTCTAATCAAATAGAAAAAACAGTGACAATACTTATTATTGTCGCAATGTTATTTGTTGTTTCATTTTTATTAAAGCTTGCACTTAAAAAATATTTTTCACAAAATGAAAACTATTATATGGCCAATAAGGTCATTAACTTTATATTGGTCTTTTTAATTATTATGATTGTAATGTTTTCATATATAGATAACGTACAGTACTTAGTTACTATTTTAGGGTTCGCATCAGCTGGTATTGCGATTGCCCTTAAAGATTGGTTTATGTCTATTTTTGGTTGGATGGTTATTGTCACCAGTGGTTCTATTCATGTTGGAGATAGAATTAAAGTGCAAAGAGATGGGATTGAAGCAGTTGGAGATGTTCTTGATATCTCTTTGTTTAAAATAACAATCAGAGAAGATATTACTTATACGTCGTATGTAAAAAACAGAAGAACCGGAAGAATCTTTTTTATTCCTAATAACTATGTTTTTTCTGAAATGATTGCTAACTATACTCACTCAGGTCTGCGAACAGTTTGGGATGGAATTGACATTACAATTACTTTTGATTCTAATTATAAAAAAGCACAACATTTGTCTAAAGAAATTTTAAAACATTACTCAAAAGGGTATACGGATATTACTCGAAAACAATTAAGTAAAATGAGAAGTAAATATTCTTTAAGAGCAACAGGTGTTGAACCTCGAGTTTATACTTTTGTTGAACCTTATGGTATTGTTATTTCTTCTTGGTATTTGACAAATTCTTATGCTGCACTTGCTCTTCGAAGTACGATGAGTCCAGAAATTCTTGATGCTTTTATGAAAGAAGATGATATTACTATTGCGTTTCCTACTCAAACTATTAATGTAGGTCCTGGAATGAAAAGACCAGATGATTTGCCTGATGAACAAAATATTAGACCACCAATGGATGCCTAATTGAATTTCCAAGCTAAGAAAAAAGTATATTTTAAAACATTTGGTTGCCGAACCAATGTGTTTGATACTCAAGTAATGATGAGTAATTTAGAAGATTTTGACATAACATTAAGCGAGCTGGATGCTGATATGGTTGTTATTAATTCATGTACGGTTACTAACAGTGCTGACAGTACAGCACGTGGGTATATTAATCATTTAAAAAAGTTACCCAAAAGTCCTAAAGTATTTTTTACAGGATGCGGCGTTTGGACTAAAGGGGAGAGTCTGTTTAAAGAAGATAAGATTAACTCCCTTTTTGGTCACAGTGAAAAAGAAAAAATTAATGATCTTCTTAAAAAAGAAGAAAGATTTTTTGAAGCAGGTGATTTAGAACATATTGATGACACTATTGTGGATAGATTCATTGGTAAAAGCAGAGCCTTTATTAAGATTCAAGAGGGATGTGATTTCAGGTGTTCGTACTGTATTATTCCTCATGTTAGAGGTGATGCACGAAGTTATACTGAAGATAAAATATTAGAACAAATAGAGACTTTGGCCTCTAATGGTTTTGGAGAATTTATTCTTACAGGTACCAATGTTGGAAGTTACGGGAAAAAACAACACACCAGTTTAGCAAAACTATTGAAGAAAATAGCCATGGTTAAAGGAGTGAGACGAATTCGACTGGGTTCTGTTGAACCCATTCAAATTGATGATGAATTTAAAGAAATTATTAATGAGCCTTGGATGGCAAAACATCTTCATATTGCACTGCAACATACCAGTAAAGAAATGTTAACACTTATGAACAGAAGAAATAAAGTGTTGGATGATTTAGAATTGTTTGAATTTTTAAGTTCTAATGGTTATGCATTAGGAACAGATTTTATTGTTGGACATCCTGGCGAAACTGAAAAAATATGGGTAGAAGCCATGAGTAATCTTCACAAGTTTCCCCTAACGCATGTACATGGTTTTACCTACTCTAAAAGAGATGGAACTCCAAGTGCTACAATGAAGGGTGAAGTACGAGGAAATATTGCTAAAGAGCGATTTGCCCAACTTACACAAATTATTGAAAACAAGAACTTAGAATTTAGAAAAAATATTCAGCCTTTGGATATTTTAATAGAGTCAAAAAAGAGTGGTATATATACTGGCCTTGATCAATTTTTTAATAAAATTGAAGTTCAAAGTGAAGTAGACTTAGTTGGAGATTGGATACAAATTACAGATTATAACCCTGAAGGACCCAATAATGTTGCAAAATTCAGATAAAAAGAACTTCGATAAAAACTTAAAAATGATGAGCATATCAGCTGCAATTTTAATTGCGCTTTTTGTTTACACTATTTATAAAAGCAGTTCACATATTCAAGGAAGTAGTTATTATATTGGTATAGGATTTTTGTTTATATTACTTTTTGCCTCTTTTGGTCTGAGATTTTATAGAGAAAGAATAAAACAATATTTCATTGAAAAAAAGGGTATAAAAACTGCACCCAGTGCTTTTGATATGGAAGTAAATAATACAAAAAAAGAGACAATAACTGCTGCAAAAAATGAAAATCATGACTCAGATTATATTCAAGCAGTTGAATCAAATATTACATTTAAAGATGTAGCTGGAATTTCTTGCGTTAAAGAAGAACTTGAAGAAGTAGTTGATTTTTTAAATTCTCCAAAAAAGTATATAAAGCATGGAGTTAAACTTCCTAATGGTGTTTTACTAGTAGGTCCTCCAGGAGTGGGTAAAACACTAATTGCTCGAGCTGTGGCAGGAGAAGCACAAGTACCATTCTTTTACCAAAGTGGGGCCAGTTTTGTACATATTTATGTGGGAATGGGTGCTAAAAGAGTAAAAGAGCTTTTTATAAAAGCAAAAGCCAGTGCTCCTGCTATTATCTTTATTGATGAAATTGATGCAGTTGGAAAAGCCAGATCGGGAAGTTCAAGTGATGAGAGAGAAGCCACTTTAAATGAACTGTTAACACAAATGGATGGTTTCGAGGGTGATAGTGGCGTTTTGGTAATTGCAGCAACGAATAAAATAGAAGTTTTGGATGATGCATTATTAAGACCAGGAAGATTTGATCGAAGAGTTTTTCTAACATTGCCAAGTATTGATGACAGAAGAAAAATATTAGATCTTTATTTAAAACATAAAAAATACAATTTTGATTTGCAAGAACTTGTGAATGAAACAGCCGGTTTTTCATCTGCTGCATTATCAACTCTTGTTAACGAAGCTTTATTGAATATGATTAAAAGAGATGACAATGAATTGAATTTTGATGATATTAACACTGCTAAAACTAAAATTGAATTTGGTAAAAAAGAGCAGAAAGTTTTAAATATTGAACAAAAAGAAATTTTAGCAATTTATCAAGCTTCAAAGGCTTTTGTTTCAAATAAACCAATGGCACTGTTTGATGAAGGTATTAAAAAAAGTGATGATATTTATCCTTCAAAATCTCAATTGATAAACAGTATAAAACAATATTTAAGTGGTTGCGTTGGAGTAGAAATTATTAAAAATGAGCCATATGCTGTAAACAGTGAGGATTTGAATCAAGCTTCAATTATTGCTGATGATATTGTCAATAAATATAAAATGAGTAAAGATAAAGACGATTTGCTTCAATCAATAAAAAATGACTTAATCAATGAACTTTCAATGAATAAAAATAAAATTTTAAAAATAAAAGAGCTCATAATAAAAAATGAAGAAGTTACTCAAGATGAACTCGCTGGACTCTAAATATTTTTACAGCGGGTTTTCTCTACAAAATGAGCAAGAGCTTTTTTCAGATTATCTAACGCAAAATAATTATACGATTGCAGGCTTCTCTTATGGGGCACAAAAGGCATTTGAGTACGCTTTAAATACCAATGATAGAATAGACAAAATACAACTTTTTTCTCCTGCTTTTTTTCAATGTAAAGATAAAAAATATAAAAGAATGCAATTGATGTTTTTCAAAAAAGACGCGGTTTCTTATTGCAATAGTTTTTTGTCAAATTGCACGAGTCCTAATGATGTTAATTTGTTGAAATTTTTTAAACAAGGAGCATATGAACAACTTGAAGAGTTGTTGTATTATGAATGGAATGAAGAAAAATTAAACAAACTTATCTCAAAAAATATTCAAATTGAAGTGTTTTTAGGTTTTGAAGATAAAATAATTGAGGCACAAGAAGCCAAAGAGTTTTTTAAAAAATATGCTACAGTGTATTTTGTTAAAAATGTTGGGCATATATTAACATAATGATCAAGCAATATTTTACAACGTGCCGTGATGGGAATATAGCTTATCATGTCAATGATGTTGAAAAAGCTGTAGATAAAAACAGATTTAACTTAGGAACTAAATACAATATATGTACAGATAGTCTTAAGTTTATGGAACAAACTCATGGCTGCAATATTCAAGTAGTAAATCACAATTCAAAGGATTGCATTAAAGACTGTGATGCGTTGATAACCAGTGATAGTAATTTACCTCTAATGGTAATGGTGGCTGACTGCATCCCTATATTAATTTATGATGAAAAACAAAAGGTAATAGCTGCTGTGCATGCTGGAAGAAATGGCACTTTTCTTGAAATTGCCAAAAAAACAATTAGTCTTATGATTGAAAAATTCAATTGTCAAACCCAAGATATAAAAGTAACGTTAGGGCCTTCTATACAACACTGTTGTTATGAAGTTTCACTTGAACTCATAGAAATAGTAAAAACAAGTTTTGGAGAAGAATTTGTTAATGGACGGTTGATTGATTTACAAAAAATTAACAAAAAACAACTTTTAGATATTGGCATAAAAAATGAAAATATAAATATTTCTTCAATATGTACAAAATGTTCGGGACAAGATTATTACTCTTATAGACTCGATAAAAAGTGCGGTAGGTTTGCAGGTATAATTGTTATAGAGTAAAATCTGACTGAATGAATTTTCTCAAACTAAAATTGTTATTCATATGCGTTGTTTCTATAAAACTATTATAGAATTCCTCTCCATATTGCATGGAACCTTCAAGACATAATTTCAAATACTCTACATTTGGCATAATCGAATCATCAATCATATCCTCTAATCCTCTGTACGTATAGACTTTTATTGAATTAAATAGCTTGGTGTTTGTATTAGATTTAATATTCTTGGCGTTAATTAGTATTCTATCATATCCTTTTTCTCTGTTGTCAAGCAGATCAATATTAATTTGTTTATATATTATACATACCCCGTTAAATGAATTGTGTTGGGATTCTTGAATATTTAAAACCGACTTATAATTTCCAATGCCCACACGAACTGCTGGCAATAGATTGAAACTTCTTTTATAGTTTAAAACTCGTACTGGAATGATATCTTCAATTAAACTGTCATATTTATTGATTTCGTTTTTGTGTAATAAACTTCCGTATACTATTAACCCAAACATAGTTTCTCCTTTATAAAATTGTATCACTTAATTGGGTATACTTCGTTTAGAAAATTAAATAGATTTTAAAAGGCACAGTATTGACAAATAAAGAATTAATGAATGAAGACTTAAAATACATATGGCACCCATGTACACAAATGAAAGATCATGAGTTTTTACCCTTAATACCTATTGAAAAAGGTGAGGGTGTTTATCTTGAAGATTTTGAAGGAAATCGTTATATTGATGCAGTGAGTAGTTGGTGGGTTAATATTTTAGGACATAATAATAAATTTATAAACAATTATATCAAAAACCAAGTGGACACGCTAGAACATGTATTACTTGCAGGTTTTACTCATAAACCAGCTATTGATTTAGCTAAAAAACTCGTAGAGATCACACCAGAGGGTTTAAATAAAGTATTTTTTGCAGATAATGGCTCTAGTGCGGTTGAAGTTGCACTTAAAATGTCATTCCAATATTATAAAAACAAAGGTCAGACCAAACCTAATTTTGTTTCACTTGAAAACTCTTATCATGGTGAAACAATTGCAGCACTCTCTATTAGTGATATGGGATTATACAAAGATGTATATGAAGAAATACTCATTAAATCTATAAAAACTTCCAGCCCAAAAAATCAAACTGAAGAAGAATCAACCAGAGCTTTAAATGAATTAGAGATTTTATTTAAAGAGAAATCCAATGAAATATCAGCCATGATTATTGAACCTTTGGTTCAATGTGCAGGATTAATGAGTATGTACAGTCCTTCATTTGTAAAAGGAGTGCGAGAACTTTGTACTAAATATGATGTCCTGTTTATTGCAGATGAAGTTGCTGTTGGTTTTGGACGTACAGGAAAACTATTTGCTTGTGAACATGCGGGGGTCAGTCCAGATTTAATGGTTTTAAGTAAAGGATTAACAGGAGGTTATTTACCTTTGTCTGTTGTAATGATTCCTGATTTTATTTACAATGAGTTTTATTGTGATTATGCTGATTATAAAAAAGCATTTTTACATTCTCATTCTTATACAGGTAATGCCTTATGTTGTAGTGCAGCCTTGGGAACCATTGAATATCTAGAACAAAACGATATAATCAATAAAAATCAAGATAAAATTGAGTTTATTAACAAGGAGCTTCAAAAGTTCAAAGACTTACCTAATGTAAAAGAAATAAGACAAACGGGTATGATTGCTGCTGTTGAACTTCAAGGCTATAAAAGTGAAGATAGAATTGGACTTGAAGTATATAAATATGGTTTAGAAAATGGTGTGTTATTAAGACCACTGGCTCACATCATTTATTTTATGCCGCCATATATAATTACAGAAGATGAAATTAAAAAAATGATAAATACTGCCTATGATGCAATAAAAAGACTTCCTTAATTAATCCTAATATTCCTCAAATTGACATCAGATTTACCTACTTATGTATCTCTGATGTCAAAGTTATGTATAAATAATGTAATTTTCAAAAAAAACAGTTAGTGTACTTAAATCTAAGTTTTACTCAGCTATAATTCGAAAATATTTAGAAAAAGGATTTAATTTGAGTATAACAGTAACAAAAGAAGAGAGTTTAGCGTATCATGAATTTCCAACTGCTGGAAAGTTAGGAATTGAAGCAACAGTACCTTTTACAACACAAAAAGACTTGGCATTAGCATACACTCCAGGTGTTGCAAATCCATGTTTAGAAATTGAAAAAGACCCACAAAATGCTTTTAGATATACAGCAAAAAGAAACTTAGTTGCAGTTATTTCAAATGGTACAGCTGTACTTGGACTTGGTGACATTGGTGCATTAGCAAGTAAACCTGTAATGGAAGGGAAAGCTATTTTATTTAAAAAGTTTTCTGCAATTGATTCTTTTGATATTGAAGTTGATGAAAAAGATCCAACAAAATTTTGTGAAATTGTTGAAGCAATTTCTCCTACTTTTGGAGGAATAAATCTTGAGGATATCAGCTCACCTTCTTGTTTCGAAATTGAAAAAAGATTGGTTAAAAGTTTAGATATTCCTGTAATGCATGATGACCAACATGGTACGGCTATTATCTCTAGTTCTGGATTATTAAATGCTGCAGAATTAATTGGTAAAGAATTAAAAGACATGAAGGTTATTATCGTTGGAGCTGGAGCTGCTGCAATTTCTTGTGGTAGAATGTATAAAGTTCTAGGAGTTCAAAATATTATTATGCTTGATTCTAAAGGTGTGATTCACAATGGTAGAGATAATTTAAATGAATTTAAAAAAGAATTCTCTATCAACGAAGCATTAACTCAAAAAGAAGCTTTCACTGATGCTGATATGGTTCTTGGACTCTCAAGCCCTGGATCATTTACAAAAGAAGATGTTGCAGTAATGACTGATCGTCCAATTGTGTTTGCACTATCAAACCCAACTCCAGAACTGTTTCCTGATGAAGTAAAAGAAGTTAGACCAAATGCTATTGTGGGTACTGGACGAAGTGATTTTCCTAATCAAGTAAACAATGTATTGGGATTCCCATTTATTTTTAGAGGTGCTATGGATGTTCAAGCAACTCAAATTAACATGGAAATGAAAAAAGCTGCAGCATATGCTATTGCAGACTTAGCTAAAAAAGATGTAATAGAACACGTGAAAGAGATTTTTGGAGAGTTAGAATATGGTGTTGAGTATGTTATACCAAAACCATTTGATAAAAGACTGATGATTGATGTTTCAAGTGCAGTTGCACGAGCTGCAGTGGAAACGGGTGTTGCAAAAATAAAAGAATTTGATTATGATGCATACAGAGAAGATTTATCAAATATGATAAAATAATTTAATTTACTCAAATTAGAAACAAAAGCGTGATAACTTAGGTTATTGCGCTTTTTTTATTCGTTTTTTTAAATAAAAGTATTGTACTCTACAAAATTAATTTTTAGGATGAAAATGAAAGAATATAGAATTTTAATTGACACCGTGGATGCAAAAGGTTTGGTTTATAATATTTCCAAAGTTATTTATGAGCATAACTTAAATATAGAACAAAACTCTGAGTATGTTGATGAAGACGATAATAAATTTTTTATGAGAACTGTAGTTAGTGGTGAAATAAATAAAGAAAAACTGATTCAAGATCTTAAAAGTGTAACTCCAAAAGAAACTTCTATAAAATTAACCAATAATTCTAAAAAAGATATCGTTTTACTTGTAACTAAAGAATCACATGTTTTAGGTGACTTATTGATTCGTTATATTGATGGGGAATTAAATGCTAATATAAAAGCCGTTGTTTCTAATCATGATGAGTTAAGAGACTTGGTGGAAAAGTTTGATATTCCATATCACCATGTTGATTCATATGACTTAGACAGGCAAGCGCATGAAAATAAAGTTATGGAACAAATAGATATCTATAACCCAGAGATCATTGTACTGGCTAAATACATGAGAATATTAACATCAAATTTTGTGGGTGCGTATCCTCAAAAAGTATTAAATATACATCACTCTTTCTTACCTGCCTTTATTGGGGCAAATCCTTACAAACAAGCTCATCACAGAGGTGTAAAAATTATTGGTGCAACTGCACATTATGTTACAGATGACTTAGATGAAGGGCCAATCATTGCTCAAGATATTGTAAGAGTTGATCACTCTTTTTCATGGCAAGAAATGAGACGAGATGGTCGTAATGTTGAAAAAGTAGTTTTATCAAATGCCTTACAACTTTTACTTGAGGATAAAGTTTTTATCCACGGAAATAAAACGGTAATTCTTTAATGTTTAATATTGTATTACTAGAACCCCGAATTCCACAAAACACTGGAACAATAGGGCGATTAGCATTTGCATTGGATTGTACTCTTCATTTAATAAAACCCTATGGATTTGAAATAACCGAAAAAGCTTTAAGACGAGCAGGGTTAGATTATTGGACTGATTTAGAAGTGCGAGAATATGATAATATTGAAGACTTTTGGAGTAAGAATCCATTAACAAAAAGACATTTTTTTGCAACTACTAAAACAAAACAGACTTATTTTGATGCCAAGTATGAAGTAGGTGATTACTTATATTTTGGTAGAGAAGATGCTGGTCTGCCTGAAGAGTTATTGAATAAGAATATTGAGTGTTGTATTAATATTCCAATGACAAATGAAGCCAGAAGTTTAAATATCGCTAACGCGGTCTCTATCGTTGCATATGAAGCGTTAAGACAAAACTTTTCATCTTTTAAAAGCTAGTTTTTACTGGCTTTTTTAATTAACTCTTTTACTGCTGTTAATTCGTCTTTTAATTTTTCTTTATCATGTTTGTTTATTGCATTTTTAATCTCCTTTTTAATTGTGCTTTTTTTATCATTGAGTTTTTCAATAATTTTTAACAATTTTTTCTTTTTGATATCTTGTTTCTTTGGTGAGAGTGTAAAAAACTCATCAAGTTTTTTAATCATTTTTTTAATATTTTTTCATTTAATAAAACCGCTTCTTTCACAGCCTTATGCCACAAGGACCAAGATGTGTCATTCCCCTCTATTTCAGTTATCGTCTCAAGAATAATATCACCATAGTCGACCTTTGAATCCATAAAGTGTAAAGTCGTGGTAATAGATTTTTCACTATTTAATATAGGATGAATATGGCTATAATGTCCTCTATACTCCGGCAATTTTCCAAAATGAGTATTAAATGCATTCCCACCTACTATATTAATAATATTTTCAGTTTTATCATCAAAAACACTATTGTTTGCTGATGTATTCTCGCTATTTGCAAAGACAGAAAGTTCATCTTGCCAATTAGTCCCACACTTATTGACTGACGAAAGAGGACATAATGTTACATTCTTCCCGCTATTTATAGCTGCGTTTCTGGCGTTCGATACCAAACGATGTAATTCTGATATTTCATTGTCGACACGAGTTTTTACTAAAAAACTACTAAAGCTAGGTAAAGAAATCGCGATTATAATTCCAAGGATAGCAATTCCGATTAAAAGCTCTATTAATGTAAAACCAAGTGATTTTTTTTGAAACTTTATATCTGACATAAGAAGTACTTAATGCTTATGATGAATTAACCAGTTATACCATTGAATAACGAGTCCAGCTAGAATATTTTTTTATATAGGGCATCAAGTTTACTGGTAAATTGTACTAATGACTAATGACTAATGACTAATGACTAATGACATATGACCGCTTTACCGCTTCGTGTTCTGTCAATTTGTTTTTTATTATTTTTGTTGGTTTGATAAACACGCCCAGACAAAGCGATGACAATACCACGAGACAGGTTTGAGTGCCCATTCGGACAGTACTTAAACGTTGCGTTTTGACCCCAACCAGATAAGTGTCCGGTTGCAGCATAAGTTAGCCCGACTCTTGTTTTACCATATTGTAATTTGTCTTTGTCGGTAATTGCTGATTTTACACTTATTAATGTTTCACCGGCTTCTGGTTCAAAAATTTTATTATTATTTGAATCAATAAATACACTTAGCATATTGTGCCAGCTATTTTTGCAGGTGTTTTCATTATCTAAAGGGCATAAGGTGACAGTTTGGTTAATATTAATCGCGGTATTTCGTGCAACAAAGATCAATCGATTAAGCGATGATATTTCATTATTAACACGTATTTTGATGATTAAGTCAACAAAAGAGGGCAAAGCAATACTGGTAAGCGAAATGAGTATTGCAATAGCGACTAAGGTTTCAACTAGGGTAAAACCTTTATTCTTTAATGTGATGTTTAGCACAGTAACAAGCCGTCCGTTGGCTAAAATAATATGCTATTAGTTATAGTTGTTAACTTTTAATATGCAAATATTTAACTAAGCATTAACCTTTTGTGGTTAACTATAAATCGTTGGTATCGCTAGTCTCTTATGTTGTGTTTTCTTATAAATGCTAATTATATGATCGCTTATTTGTGACGATACTGTTTTACCTTCAAGAAAATCGTCAAGTTGATCATAACTAATGCCTAAGGCATCTTCATCGGTTTTACCCGGCTCTAAATCTTCTAAAT
>ENA-ORXI01000881-ORXI01000881.1-sediment-metagenome-genome-assembly--contig:-NODE-881-length-24448-cov-25.075992_pt1 | contig 24448 bp, 26 predicted proteins | sample MGYA00237861_ERZ511468 | MGnify/ENA primary metagenome ERZ511468 (study PRJEB26299, sample SAMN06266213) | sediment metagenome | isolation source: Hudson Canyon methane seep mesocosm | place...
GTGGGGAGACATTAGAATACTCTGTTTGCTTAAGTTATTTTGATATTAGAGTGTAAGGTTAAAGAGCATTTTTGATTCCCCCTCATCCAACCTTCTCCCTCTGGAGAAGACTTTAAGACTTGTGTAGATAGCTATGAAGACGCTTTAAAGCTTAAGCCAGCCGCATTGCCCCCAAACCTAGCTAATATTCGCCAGCACAACAAACACCAACACACCCGAGCTAATCGACCCTAAAAGTAACTTACGATAGCGTTTCATTTGCCAAGCCAAGATCACGCCTGAAATAAACAAAAACAACAAACAAACAGAGACTATCGCAGCATACACTTTAAATGCCACGCCCCCTTTGGCTTTATGTAACTGCACAAAAAACCGATGTAATTGAGCCTCTTTTATGATTAACTTAAGCTTGAAGGGGTTTGCAGTAGGAGCCAAAATCACATTAACATAAGAGCCTGACCACTCAAAATAAAAGGAATTTCCTACTGCTTTTATTTTCGACTTACCTGTTGGTAGTTCAATTTCTCGTTGTGCTAACTCATGAATAGCCAGCTCACTCAGCCATTCCTTATCCTTCTGCACAGGCTGATTTAACAGCACGAAATACTTAGTATTTGAAAAGCCTCCTTTTATACCCCAGGTATACAAAGCGCCTGTGATAAAAAACATCAATGCAACCGGCAAAATAAAAGCAGCAACAACTAAGTGTAGCTTTACTAAAACAACTCGATTTAAACTTGGCATAATTCCAACCCCCTAAAAACTTATTCTTTAAGAATAGTCCCTTGCTCCAAATATTGCACTACCAATACGTACCATAGTAGAACCTTCTGCAATTGCTGCTTGTAAATCAGCGCTCATACCAAAAGAAAAAGTATCTAACTCTGGCCTTTGCAAAGCATTGACCGCTTGAAATAACTCTCGAAATGGCTGTTTCTGTTGTTCATGGTCTACTTCAGGCTTTGGAATTGCCATGACTCCGCGTAATTTAATATTTGGCAAAGCACTAATTTTCTCAATAACTTGTGGCAACTCTTCCAGTAAAAAGCCTGACTTACTTGCTTCATTACTAATATTAACTTGAATACAAATATTCAAGTCCGGTAAATAACTAGGCCTTTGCTCACTAAGCCGCTGAGCAATTTTCAAACGGTCCACGCTATGCACCCAAGAAAAATGAGCCGCTATAGGCTTTGTTTTATTCGACTGTATAGGGCCAATAAAATGCCAGGTTATCAAGTAGTTCGCTAGCTCCTTCTGCTTGATTAATGCTTCCTGTAAATAGCTCTCACCAAAATGTCGCTGCCCTGCTTGATAGGCCTGTATTAAATCTGTGCTCGGCTTAGTTTTACTGACCGCTAATAACGCGACTGAATGCCGTTGTCGCTGAGCACTTAATTCTGCCGCACGAATTTCATCTTTAATACTAGAAAGGTTTTTTGCTATTAAGCTCATTAGGTACTGTCTATAAAAATTTAGTTGGCATTATTAAACACTACTCCTTTAAAAAATTAAAGACATAAGCTATGGTATAAGCCATCACTTAAAAAATACTTCAATCCTGCTAGGAGCCTTTATGGATATTGCCGAATTACTCGCGTTTTCAGTTAAAAACAAAGCCTCAGATTTACATTTATCAGCGGGTCTTCCGCCCATGATTCGAGTTGATGGCGACATACGCCGTGTCAATATCGACGCTTTTGATCATAAAGAAGTTCATGGTCTAATTTACGACATCATGAATGATAAACAACGCAAAGATTACGAAGAATTTTTGGAAACAGATTTCTCTTTCGCCCTTCCAGGCCTAGCCCGCTTTCGTGTCAATGCATTCAACCAAGAGCGTGGTGCAGCAGCCGTATTTAGAACCATTCCTTCGGACATATTATCATTAGAAGATTTAAATGCGCCTCGGTTCTTTGCTGAGTTAACAGAAAAAACACGAGGTTTAGTCTTAGTTACCGGACCAACGGGTTCAGGTAAATCAACCACGCTGGCCGCGATGGTCAACCATATTAATCAAAGTCGCTACGAGCATATTTTAACCGTTGAAGATCCTATAGAATTTGTGCACAACAGCCAAAAATCACTGATCAACCAGCGAGAAGTTCATAGAGATACACAAAGCTTTAGTGCCGCTTTACGTTCGGCCTTACGTGAAGATCCAGATATCATTCTAGTTGGGGAAATGCGTGATTTAGAAACTATCCGTCTAGCCTTAACTGCTGCCGAAACGGGGCATTTAGTCTTTGGTACATTACATACCACCTCAGCGGCAAAAACAATTGACCGTATTATTGATGTATTCCCTTCCGCTGAAAAAGATATGATTCGCTCAATGCTTTCAGAATCACTACAAGCCGTTATCTCTCAGACTCTACTCAAAAAAGTAGGGGGCGGACGAATTGCTGCACATGAAGTCATGGTTGGAACACCTGCTATTCGTAACTTAATTCGTGAAGCGAAAGTTGCACAAATGTACTCCGCGATTCAAACTGGTCGCCGTGACGGCATGCAGACATTGGATCAAAATCTTAAAGAGCTTGTTGATGCCGGTAAAATCACCGCAAAAGCAGCGCAAAGCAAAGCGGTTAGTAAAGACTTATTCCGCTAAAGGCAGTAGAAAAGTTTAACCCTCCAAAGTCAGGCTACTAATTCAACGTACAGCAACCATTATGTAGGGTATGCACTGCATACCTTACTGCAATGTTCCGTGTTAACTGAATAGTGCGAGCACGTAATTCCCTCTCCCAACAGAATCCATACCTCATGTTTAATATTGCCCTCTTTGAACCTAAAATCCCCCAGAATACGGGTAATATTATTCGCCTAATCGCCAATAACGGCTGCCATTTACATTTAATAGAGCCGCTCGGTTTTGACTTAGCAGAAAAAAATCTGCGCCGCTCTGGGCTTGACTACCTTGATCTAGAAAAGATCAGCATACATCCTGACTATCAAAGCTTGCTTGATGCACTCCCGAACCAAAGAGTCTTAGCGCTTACCACGAAAGGTAGCCATTCTTATGAGCAGATTCAATACCAAGCAGGCGATATATTATTGTTCGGCTCTGAAACTGCAGGCTTATCCGCTGAAGTACAACAATCAATACCTGCCGAGCAACAATTACGAATCCCCATGCAGCCCAATAATCGCAGCATGAACCTATCTAACACCGTTGCTATTGTTAGTTATGAAGCTTGGCGTCAACAGGGGTTCTCTGGTGGCCAATAGGCTATCAAAAACTTGACTTACCTGCTCACAAGAAATATTTTTCTGCTCGTTACTTAAAATATAATGCGCAAAATGCTGAATGCATTGCCAATGGCTAGTCTGATCAATAAACTGATACGCCTGCAAAAAGAGTGTTGCTAGTTTTAACTCTCGCTCACGCTCATCACTAATAAAATACTCTAAATAACGGTATGCGCTTTCCAAGTCCGCATACCCTCCATAGTTTCTTAGCGCGCTCACATTGATTAATTGTGGATTAAAAACTTCATCATCACAGTGTGCCACAAACTTTGCTTCCGCTAACGGGCCTGCTAATAAATTAATCACGTCAGCTTCATAGGCCTGCTGTAAGTTTTGTTTTTCTACCCCTCGTCCTAAACACGCATTTTCAAGCTCTACGACAGGCAAATTTTCAATTAACCTTCCGCCTTCAACTTTGGCAAAAAAGGAATCTGTCTCACTAGGCTGTGGGTTGAAAATAACTTCAAAAAAAACTGGGGGTAAGTTCTGCTCACGATTACGTAGATAAATTGCGGCCACATGCCCTGCTTCATGGTAAGCAATATATTGATGATGCTTGTGAGTAAGTGTATCTAACAGTTTGGGAAAATAATAAGTACGGTGCATACCATACTCCTTAAAAAAAATGCGGCCAATGGCCGCATAAGAGGAAGGAAGTAGCTCTGATTTCCTAGAAAAGGAACGCATTCAAAGTTGGACTTAGTTTATGTGAGTTACTCATCACTGAAAATGTGTCATTTTGACGCGCGACAATTTGCCGCTCATGTTGGCATACTTACTGCAACTACCATCTGTTTTACCTAACGAAAACGGAGGAATATCAGGCTTTTCTCGCTTATTTATAGCTTTAAATAAGTGATATGCCACACTCCAATAAGTCATATCCCCTAAAAATTTCTTTTTCATAAAAAATGAGCTTTTCAACTGAAAACATTATTTTAAATTTTCTACATTTTGTTACGCAATACTTGCGCTAAAATAAACCATCTTACTGTTTTAATTCCACCTAAATCCCCACCCTTTTATACTACGCTATGCTCATTTCGCTTATTATCCCAAGCTTTAATAGACAAGAATCATTACAACGAGCACTCAACTCAGTCTTTCAACAAGACTTGTTACCTGATGAGGTTATTGTTATTGATGATGGCTCAACCGACGCCACAGCAACAATGATAAAAACAGAGTTTCCTCAAGTAAACTATATCTACCAAGAGAATAAAGGGGTTAGTGCGGCAAGAAATACAGCTATCAAACAGGCAAAAGGTGAATGGATTGCCCTATTAGATTCGGATGATACCTGGCTACCAGAAAAACTAAGTCGCCAAATCCAAGCATTACAGCAAGCTCCAGGCGTTAAAGTTTGCCATACCGAGGAAATTTGGATTCGTAATGGAGTGCGCGTTAACGCAATGAATAAACATAAAAAAATAGGGGGCTGGATTTTTACACATTGCCTACCCTTATGCGCCATGTCGCCCTCCTCCATATTAATACATCGTACTGTTTTTGAGGATATTGGCTATTTTGATGAAGGCTTACCCGCCTGCGAGGATTATGACTTGTGGCTACGCCTGACCGCGAAATACCCTGTCTTATTTTTAGACAAACCTTTAATTAACAAATATGGGGGGCATGATGACCAACTCTCACATCAATATTGGGGCATGGATCGCTTTAGAATTAAAGCTTTGGATAAGCTATTAACTCACACAGAATTAAACGCTGAAAATAAAGAAGCTGCACGTAACATGCTATTAAAAAAAGCACGAATATTTCAGAAAGGCGCTTTAAAAAGAGCTAAAACGGAGTCTGTAGAGCATTACCAAACTTTAATTAACAAATACTCCGAAGAGACAATAAAGCCTTAATTTTACTCTCCTTACCCCAGCACCTCTAACAGCATAGGTATCTACACAAGTCTTAAAGCCTTCTCCAGAGGGAGAAGGTTGGATGAGGGGAAATAGATAAGTGCCTGATTTTATTCTCCTCACCCCTGCCCTCTCCAGCAGGAGAGGGAGTCATTGAGTGCTATAACTCATTGTATTTTAATTGTAAAAAGCTGTGTAGATAGCTATGCTCTAACGGAAGAGGGGCATTTTATAAAAAATCATATGGGTTCCAAACTACCATAGCCATTAAGATTAATAATTTCTAACTGAATTCCCTTACTCTTAGCTTCAATCTTAAAATTTATAATAATTTCATAAACATCATAATCAATATACCTTGAATTTGATGCATCAATAATAACGTTAGAATAATTAGGAATGCGATCCAAAGTCTGTAATATATTAGCTTTATTCAAAAATGAAACCTGCTCCGTTAACCGGATAACGATAGTTTTATCCTCATGCTCCTCATGATAATACCCCGCCACTTTATAGTTTTCTAGCAAGACACTCACTAAAGCAATCAATAAACCAATGCCAATACCGAGTAACAAATCAGTAAACACTAAGCCAATAATAGTCGCTATAAAAGGAATAAAATGATACATACCGGTACGATACATTTTCACAAATAATTCAGGCTTAGCTAGCTTATAACCCACTACAAATAAAATCGCTGCCAAACTGGCTAGTGGAATTAAATTAAGTAATCCCGGCATCAATATAACCGCCACCAACATCAAGACCCCATGTACAAATGCAGATGCTTTCGTCTTTGCACCTGCTTGAATATTTGCAGAGCTACGCACAATCACCTGAGTAATCGGCAACCCACCGATCAAGCCCGACACACTATTAGCAAGACCTTGAGCGATTAATTCACGGTTCGTCGGTGTAACCCTTTTTTCAAGGTCTAGCTTATCAGCGGCTTCAACACAAAGTAAGGTTTCCAAGCTTGCCACAATAGCGAGAGTCAATGCGATTATATATATCTGGGGGTTACCAAGCTGAGAGAAGTCAGGAAAAGTAAACTGACTTAATAAATCTGCACTACCCCGAGCAACAGGGATATTCACTAAATGCTCAGTTTCTAGCATTAAGCTTGGATAAAAAGCACGCAATAGCTGATTGACTAAAATACCTGCAAGAACGGCAATAAGAGAGCCCGGCACCATCTTCAAAAAAGGATTTTTTTTCATCACAGGTAGCTCCCATAAAATAAGAATCACCAATGCTATAAATGTCACCAGCACTGCCCCTGGCGTAATATAGTTCAATATATGCCCTAGCTCAGAAAGTGTATTGTAGCCATCAGTCTGCACAAAAGACATATCCCCTTCATAATCACTATCATAACCAAAAGCATGAGGAATCTGCTTGAGAAAGATAATGATACCAATCCCTGCCAACATACCGCTAATCACTGAAGATGGAAAAAAATAGCCAATAATCCCCGCCTTAACAAACCCCATTCCAGCCTGAAAAATACCTGCAATGACCACCGCTAATAGGAATGCTTCAAATCCAATATCTTGAATAGCGGTTAATACAACCACGGCTAAGCCAGCCGCAGGACCACTAACACCTAGAGCCGAGCGACTAATTACAGGCACTAAAATACCGCCTAGAATCCCTGCAATTAGCCCTGAAAACAGTGGCGCCCCCGAAGCCATGGCAATTCCTAAGCACAACGGCACAGCCACTAAAAAAACAGCAAGACCTGCAGGAATGTCATAACGAAGGTTTGCTAAAACATTAAAATTAGAACTCTGTGGATTCGTATTTTGCATCATTTAACCCTTTATCCGCTCATACTGAAAAATTGGGTTTATCTCATGACTTGCAGATAAGGTAATCAATGGATCAATTAAGCCATCTTCCAAACCATACACCCAGCCATGTAAAGTTGGCATCTTGTGTTGGTACCACGATTCCTGAATAATTGAGGTATGCGCAAGCGCATTGACTTGCTCGATAATATTTAACTCAACCAACCTGTTTACACGCAACGCTTCATCATCGTATGCATCAATCTCTTCTTGATGCAGGCGATAAGTATTTTTAATGTGCATCAGCCATTTATTAGTAATCACCAAGTCAGAGCGCTGCTTATTTAACGCGGCAACAACACCACCACAATTATAATGCCCACAGACGATAATATGCTTTACTTGCAATACATTGACCGCATACTGCAAAACGCTGAGACAATTAAAGTCAGTAGGAATCACTTGATTAGCGATATTTCGGTGAATAAAAATCTCACCGGGTTCAGCATTAACAATAATTTCCCCTGGAACTCGGCTATCTGAACAACCAATCCATAAAAATTCTGGTTTCTGTCCTTTTGATAAATCCTGAAAAAACTGAGGGTCCTGAGATTTTTTATGTGCTGACCACTGCTTGTTCCGCTCTAATAATTTCTCAAATGATTGCATAATAGTTCTCCTAAAGATTTAATAAGCTATTCTAAGCATACAACCTTTCAACAACCTTTCACCCCAAAATAATGAATATATTATTAATCGAGGATGATCTAGTACTCAGTAATGGCTTAACTCATACTTTGCAACAAAGTGGCTATATCGTTAGTGTCACGGCATCAGGAAAATATGCCCTGCAATTAATACATGCGCTAGACTTTGACCTCATTATTCTCGATTTAGGCTTACCTGATATGGATGGCCTAGAAGTACTGCGTACATTACGCCATCAAAAAATAGCATCCCCTATCCTCATTCTCACTGCTCGTGATGCTGTTTCCGATAGAATTGAAGGTATCGCTCAAGGTGCGGATGACTATTTAACTAAGCCCTTTGATTTAGGTGAACTGGAAGCAAGGATTCAAGCGCTCATTCGTCGCTGTTATGGTGGCTTCAGCCACCGTATTGAAGTGGGTAGCCTAGCGCTTGACACCCAGACCCACCAAATCCTTGCCAACGACCAACTGCTTAATTTATCTGCCCGCGAAACCGCCGTACTTGAAATTTTAATACTACAAGCTGGAAAAGTTGTCAGTAAGGACCGTATTGCACAACGCTTAGCTTCAACCGGTGAAACATTAGCCGATAATGCAATTGAAGTTTATATTCATCGCTTACGCAAAAACCTAGAACCTTATCAAGCTGTAATTCGCACCCTGCGTGGCTTAGGTTATTTATTAGAGGTCAACTAATATGGCGAGTAAAAGTCTAAAAAGCACTATCATTATTCGCTTACTAATCCCTATCTTTTGCTTTTTGCTATTAGAAACAGCACTGTCTTATTGGATGACGGTTCATTATGCTGATAAAACCTATGATCGCTGGCTACTGAACTCAGCACATTCACTAGAACAAGAAATTAAATTCACCGATCAACAAGTTTCTATTGAGCTTTCAGAGAAGACATTAAAGATTTTCAGCTGGGATGATTTAGATAAAACCTATTTTAAAATTGTGTCAGAAAAACAAGGAAAAATAGCCGGCGACCACACCCTACCTCAACTAAATTTTACTGAACTTAATTCAACAGAGCCCCAGTTTTTTAATACTGAAGTTGATAATAAACCGATCCGCATTGTATCAGTACCGGTCAACAACCCTTTGATACCAGAAAAAGTCACTATTTATGTTGCTGAAACCTTAAATAAACGCCAAGACATGATGATCGATATTTTATTGGCAGACTTAATCCCTCAATTACTTTTTACAATATTAATCTCTCTCTACTTATTTAAAAATATAAAAATAATCCTGTCGCCCTTTCATAAACTAGCAAAGCAGATTGCTTTACGTTCGCCTCATGATTTTAGCCCAATGGTAGACAGTCATGTTTTTTTAGAAGTAAAAACATTAACCGATACGATCAACCTACTTTTATCTCACCTAACCGCTGCCATAGATACGCAACAACGATTTATCGCTAATGCAGCGCATCAACTGCGCACACCTATCGCAGGCTTAAAATTACAGGCAGAAGTTGCCCAGCGCGAAAATAACTTAGACTCAATGCAGGCTTCCCTACAGCAAATTCAGAATAGTACTGACCGAGTCTCGCACATGATTACTCAACTACTCGTCTTAGCACGCTCAGAACCTATCGAAGGAAACCATGAGTTAAAGGCAGTTGACCTAAAACAAGTCACTCATGATGTATGTATGGAGTGGGCACCAAAAGCACTATTAAAACAGCGGGACCTGAGCTTTAATGGTCCAGAAAGCTCGCTATGGATACAGGGAGATGCCATTCTATTAAAAGAGTTATTATCTAATTTAATCGACAATGCTATTAACTATGGCCAAGAAAATATTAGTGTTATTGTCAGCCTAAAAGATGAACAAAACCCTTTTTTAGTCATTGAAAATGACGGTTCCAGCATCCCTAAAAAAGAAAAAAACCGAATATTTGAACGATTTTATCGCATCCAAGGTAGTTCAGGCGATGGCTGTGGTTTAGGCTTAGCAATTGTTAAAGAAATCGTCGACCGACACCAAGCAAAAATTAAAATTAGTAACCGAGAGCCCGAGCAAGGCACTGCAATATCCATAGAGTTCAACCAAGTCAACCCACTTCCTGATCAACACTCATCCAGTAAAATTAGCCTATAAGGTATGCAATGCGCTACCCTACTACTTAGTTTAAGCAACACTTTCCATTCATTTAAAAATTTAGAGAAATATAGATGCGAAGCCCTTCCTTTCTTATTCCCATTTGTTTTTATAAACATAACCGTTTTCTTATTCTCACGGCCTCATTAGTCTTTTTTTTCGCATGTTACCCACTAGTCGAAAATACGACTATCGCCCTTTTTGTGCTAAACCTCCTATTTAAACTCATCTTGTTCTCAGCTATATTTGCTATTTCAGGTACGCTTAAACCTCTTATCGTCAGCCTTAGCCTTGCTTTGTTAATCATAGCTTTAGATTTTCTATATCAATACGAACATCTAAAATTTTGGGAGCTTTCGGAATTATATATAACTGTATTTTTTTGGTCCTATATAGCCACTCACATACTAAAATTTATACTCAAACAACAAGTCATTAATTCTGAACTTATTTTTGCAGCCATCGCGGTTTACCTTATTTTAGGCATTATCTGGGCCTCGATTTACCAGGTTATAGAACTCAGCCACCCTCACTCTTTTGCCGTAGCTAACCCTGAAATAGTTAACTACGATTTGTCATTTCAAATGTGGTATTTCAGCATGGTCACCTTAACCACTTTAGGTTATGGCGATATTGCACCTGTCACCATGTTTTCTCGAGTTTTTGTTGTACTTGAAGCTATTTTTGGACAACTCTACCTTGCTATACTCATTGCTAGTTTAGTCGGTAGAAGTATTTCAAATACTAGGTCTAGCCATGAATAAGCATTTTCAAAAACTCACGCTAAAAGCAACACAAGCATCCTCTTTATTTAAAATAAAAACCATTCAAAGCTTATGGAGTGGTTATGGTGAAATTGTTCGTTATGGGTTAACTGGCAGTTCATTGCAAACTGTCGTTGTTAAACACATCCGCTTACCAGATAACTCACAACACCCTCGGGGCTGGAATACTGACTTATCTCACCAAAGAAAAGTTAAGTCTTATCATATAGAAATTAACTGGTACCAAGACTGGAGCCATTTATGTGACTCAGACTGTCGAGTACCTCGCTGCCTTGCTCTTGAATCGGGAGAAAACGAAATGTTTATTCTCCTTGAAGATATGGACAGTTCAGGTTATCCAATCCGCCATTCAGATGTTGGTAATATTGAAATTAAAAGTTGCCTAGCTTGGTTAGCCAATTTTCATGCGACCTTTATGAACCAACAACCCAACAATTTATGGTCAACAGGCACTTATTGGCATTTAGAGACACGACCTGATGAACTTGAAGCATTAAATGATATCCCCCTTAAAAATGCAGCACAAGCAATAGACCAAAAGCTACGCCAGGCCCACTTTCAGACATTGGTTCATGGTGATGCTAAGCTTGCAAACTTCTGTTTTTCTAAAGATGGCAGTCAAGTTGCCGCTGTCGACTTTCAGTATATCGGTGGAGGCTGTGGCATGAAAGATGTCGCTTATTTTTTGGGGAGTTGCCTTAATGACGTTCAATGCCAGCAACAAGAGTCAGAGTTATTAGATTATTATTTCCAACAACTAAAACTCAGCTTACAAAGACGAAATAAAAATTTTCCAATACAGGACCTTGAACAAGAATGGCGATATTTGTATCCCTATGCATGGACAGATTTTCATCGCTTTATCAAAGGTTGGAGCCCAGGCCATTGGAAAATCAACAGCTATAGCGAGCAGCTAGCACATACTGTGATTTCCCAACTGAACGAATAAATCAGGTATTAATATGCAATTAACTGATAATGATTTGTACCTACTTAGCCAATGTGCGATTTCTGCTGCCTTACAAGCAGGGCATGTTATCTCCAGCTTTCCACGAGAAAACCTCAACATTAACTCTAAACAAGGTGGAACCAGCTTAGCTTCTCAAGTTGTCACCGAAGTTGACCTTTTAAGCCAAGCCATTATTTTAAAAAGCTTACTCCCTAGCTGTAAAATATTTGATCTTGCCTTACTCACTGAAGAAAGCCCTGATGATTTAAATCGCTTAGAAAAGGATTTCTTCTGGTGTATTGACCCACTCGATGGCACTCTACCGTTTACAGAAAATAAACCAGGTTATTCAGTCTCTATCGCTTTAGTCTCACAATCAGGTGCGCCTTATATAGGCGTGATTTACGATCCCGTAGAGAAAACGCTTTACCATGCAACTAAAGGAAAAGGCGCTTATCGTAACGGTAAACCCTGGCAGTTAGATCATCTAGAGATTAATACTCAACGCCTAAGCTTTATTTCTGATCGAAGCTTTGCCAAGCACCCTCTGTATACCCAAGTACTCTCTCAACTTGAAGCTATTGCACACGACTTAAATTACACTGGCTTAAACATTATCCAGCACGGTGGCGCAGCAATGAATGCTTGCTGGACTTTAGAAAAAGCACCCGCCTGCTATTTTAAACTCCCCTCCCCTAAAGCAGGCGGTGGTAGCTTATGGGATTTTGCTGCATCGGCTTGCATCTTTAAAGAAGCGAACGCTTTTGTTAGTGATATTTATGGAGGGTTGTTAGATTTAAATCGAGCTGATTCAACATTTATGAATCACCGAGGTGTTGTATATTCAACAAGCAACTCTTTGACAAAAGAAATATCTGCTTTCTATTTGCAAATACAGCAGGGTTAGTTTAGCCGGACATAATTTCAACCTTATTCTTTAAACTTTCAGCCTATCACTAAAGTTCTTTGTAGCTCGTTATGGAGCTTGCGAAATACGGAGGCCTTCCACCTTTTTCTCCGCATTCCCTAAACTTCATGCGAGTAGCACTTGCTTTATATATCTTTTTTAAAGATAGCTGAAGCTTATGGGTAGTCAGGTATTTTTTAACCCTGCTGAATTATTACTTAGCTGCAGCCAATGTAATGCTCCCAGCCCAGCTGCTCGCCCGCTAGCAAACGCTGCACTCAATAAATACCCGCCTGTTGGCGCCTCCCAGTCTAACATCTCACCTGCGCAGAATACGCCCGGTAAAGATTGAAGCATTAGATGTTCATCCAGCGCTTCAAAGCATACACCACCTGCGGTACTAATTGCCTCATCGATAGGCCGAGTCGCTGTTAATATAATAGGCAATGCTTTAATAGTAGCGGCTAATTTATTAATATCAGAAAAATGTTCTGCCGCTAAATACTCGCGCAACAAGCCTGATTTTGCGCCACTAATACCCACTTTACTGCGCAAATGATTACTCATTGATTTAGATCCTCTCGGGCGAGAAAGGTCTTTTATCACACGTTTTAGATCTTTATCAGGCGTTAAATCTAGAAATAAGGTTACCGAACCTTGCGCATTTAAAGTATCTCGCAAAGGCGCAGATAAAGCATAAATCAAACTGCCTTCTACTCCTGAGTCCGTCAGCATGAACTCACCCTGCTTATGTTGAGTCTTACCTGATAAATCAGTAAATGATATGGAAACTGACTTTAAGGGCTGTGCGGCAAACCGCTCTCGAAAATGCTCACTCCATGCGACTATAAAGCCACAATTAGCGGGCTGCAAAGGGGCTATTTTAATATTTTTTTCAGCCAGTAAAGGTAGCCATTTCCCATCAGAACCCAGCTTAGCCCAACTTCCCCCGCCTAGCGCAAGAATGACAGCATCTGCAGTCGCTTTTTTTTCTTCACCCCTATGCATAAAGCGTAATGCTTGCCCATCAGCCCAACCTAGCCAACGATGGCGTGTATGAATTTTAACTCCAGACACTCGCAACCGATGCAACCATGCTCGTAACAAAGGTGCCGCTTTCATTTCTAATGGAAATACACGCTGTGACGAACCAACAAACGTTGTGATACCTAAATCACTCGCCCAGTCCCTTAACATTTGTGGGCTAAACCTTTTTAATAGAGGCTCAATATCAGCTTGCCGAGCGCCGTAACGCTGCACAAAATCAGCAAAAGGTTCCGCATGAGTAATATTCAAGCCCCCTTTGCCTGCTAATAAAAATTTACGACCCACCGAAGGCATTGCATCATAAAGATCCACTTTTACCCCAGTTTGACTTAACACCTCAGCCGCCATGAGCCCTGCAGGGCCACCACCAATAATAGCAACAGAAGAGTTGAGTTTAATGCTTTGCTTAGAGGTAACAGTCAAATCAAGTATCTAAGTAGTAATTAGTTTGATAATCAAAATCGCCCGATAATTCTGAAAAATGGGGTTGCTTAGTGTCTTTTTCTGATAACTGCAGTTCATGACTAGGAACTTGCCAATCAATTGATAACTGAGAGTCGTCAAACGCTAAACCACGATCACATTCTGGTGAATAATAGTTATCGACTTTATAAGCAAAAATTGCAGTTTCACTCAATACAACAAAACCATGGGCAAAACCTCGCGGGACAAATAACTGGTGCTTATTCTCTGCAGATAGCACCCTATCGACATGCTGCCCATAAGTTGGACTACCTTGACGAATATCAACCGCTATATCTAAAACAGCCCCTTGAATAACTCTTACTAGTTTACTTTGTGCATGCGGAGCAAGTTGATAATGCAACCCCCTTAATACGCCACGACTGGATTTAGATTCATTGTCTTGAACAAAGTTAACTTTATGCCCAACGGCTTGTTCAAACTTATCTTGACGAAAGGTTTCTACAAAATAACCACGCTCATCACCGTGTACTTGCGGTTCAATTAAAATAACATCTGCAATGGATTGAGGTATAAATTTCATGATTAGTCCAAGCCTTCTGCACGTTGTAATAAATATTGCCCGTACTGATTTTTAGCTAAGGGTTTTGCCAACTCAATCAGTTGTTGTTTATTAATATAGCCTTGTTCGAAAGCTATCTCTTCTATACAAGCAACCTTCAAACCTTGCCGATTTTCAATAGTCGCAATATATTGTGATGCTTCTAACAAGCTTTCATGTGTTCCCGTGTCTAGCCACGCATAACCACGCCCTAATAATTCAACTTTTAAACGGTTCTCATCTAAATAAAGCTGATTCACCGTCGTAATTTCTAATTCACCACGGGCTGAGGGTTTAATTTCAGTTGCCTTTTTTAGTACATCATTGGGGTAGAAATATAAGCCTGTTACTGCATGATTACTTTTAGGGGCTGTAGGTTTTTCTTCTAAACTGATCACATTATTTTGTTCATCAAACTCAGCCACCCCATAACGTTCAGGATCAGCAACTCGATAAGCAAAGACGGTTGCTTTTTGTTCTTGTTTAGCCGTGTTTACCGCAGATGCTAGTAATTTTTTCAGGTCATGCCCATAAAAAATATTATCGCCTAAAACTAAACAGGCATCCTCGTCACCGACAAAATCTTTACCTAAAATAAATGCTTGTGCTAAGCCATCTGGCGAATCCTGAATAATATACTCCAGAGTTAAGCCGATTTCTGAGCCATCTCCCAATAAGCGCTTAAAACCCGCTTGATCTTCTGGGGTAGTAATAATCAAAACCTCAGTAATCCCAGCCAACATCAACACGGATAACGGATAATAAATCATGGGTTTATCATAAATAGGCATTAGCTGCTTAGAAACACCGCGCGTCAAAGGGTACAATCGTGTCCCTGACCCTCCCGCTAAAATAATACCTTTCATTTATTATTCACCTAAACCTTAATGTACTTAAAAAAATCTAAACTAACCGAACAAGATACGCAATGCGTACCCTGAATTTTTTTGAAATCACACTTTAAAGCGAGAAATTAGCACCTGTAAATCACTCGCTAAGCGCGCCAAAATATCACTGCTTTCAGTCACTTGCTCTGAGCCTTGCGCTGCCTCAATGGTGACATTATTAATATGTTCGATACTTTGACTGATACCATCAGCAACAACAGATTGCTCTTCTGAAGCACTTGCAATTTGCGTACACATATCATCAATTTCAGTCACTGCACCCGTAATCTGCTCTAAGAATTCACTTTCTTTTTGCGTTTCTTCAATGGTTATTTGAGTTCGCTTCTGGCTTTCAGTCATCACAGTAACTGCTTTATGTGTTCCTTTTTGTAAGCGCTCAATCATACTCTCAATTTCAGAAGTTGAGTCTTGTGTACGACTTGCCAAAGTTCTTACTTCATCAGCAACAACTGCAAAACCACGCCCTTGCTCCCCTGCTCTTGCCGCTTCAATCGCTGCGTTTAAAGCGAGTAAATTAGTTTGCTCTGCAATACCTTTAATCACATCCATCACAGATCCAATATGCTCACCGTCAGTCTCTAACTGTCTAACCACATCAGTTGCTACAGAAATTTCATCTGATAGAGCCCTAATTGCTCCTACTGAACCCTCAACGATCTTACGCCCATTATTTGCTTGCTGATGTGCATTTTGTGTGGCGAGCGCTGTTGAAGAGGCGCTACGAGCAACTTCTTGTACCGTTGCCGCCATTTCTGTCATTGCTGTTGCTACCTGCTCAACTTCTTCTTGCTGACTTTTAACCCCTTGATTCGTTTGAATGCTGGTCATAGACAACTCTTCAGCCCCTGAAGCAAGCTGTTCTATCGAATGCTCTAGCTCCTGTATCACACTTGAAAATTGACTTGCCATATCATTAAAAGAATCCGCAACTTCGGCAAACTCATCTTTATTATTCAAGCGTAAGCGTGCCCTTAAATCCCCATTAGCTAATTTTTTAGCCGTCTCTTCAATCCCTATAATTGCAGTATTAAATGAGAAATAAAACCCAGCAAATAAATAGAAAGATAAACCAGTAAAAAGAGCAACAGTAAGACTCAAAGTAAACATCTTATTTGTCAATTCAGATTCTCTATGCTCCAATAATAAAGCTAGCTCAGGAGTCAGTTGGTCCAATAATGAAAAATTAGCTTTAATCGCATTAGTTCCCTTTGCAAAAACTTGCGCGGAATCTACCGAGATAGCTTCAACTTGTAAAATATCGTGATTAAGAAAACTTAAATACCCTTCAGCAATATTTACTGCTGAATTAACATTTTGACTAATTTTAGAACTCACATCAGGGTTGCTTTGGGCAATAACCTTTGCGCTTCTTTGTAATGCATTAATACTTTTCTGCACTGCTGCTAATAAGCTAGACAACTTAATACTTTCTTTATTTGTCACCACACCTCTTGCAGCCAAACCTGAAGCCATTCCTCGTGCTTGACCTAGGTTTTCAACAATTTGAGGGAGTGAATTAACGATAGATGATGCCACATAAAAGCTTTCTAATTTTGGGTCCATGGTTAAACCAGAGCTATCACTCACCGCTGAAACGAGCTCCAAAACACTGGCAATTAACTTAGAATGCCGAGCAAAAACAAGTTGAGCTTGTCCATCAAAGGCATCTGCCTCTAAAACTTGCCAATCTGATTTAATCTGACTCCAATGCATTGATGCACCAAGTTGCGCACCCAGCTCTTTATCAATCACATCAATATTTTGAATATCCTGTGCGATTTGCTGACGCTTAGCTAATAGCTTAGTTTTAAATGATTTTTTCCCTGATAAATACGCATTTGTCATACCACGATGCTCTGGAAAATGCTGTACTAACTGACGTAAAGGAACAATATATTGCAAACCTGTTTGTTCTTTTTTAGCGACATCAATAGCCACTAGTTCCTCTCCGACGAGCAAACTAAATGTGATAATGAGGGGGGTTAAAAATGCAATCGAAATCAGTAGCATTTTTTTGGAGCAACTCAATTGGTTCATGAGTGCAATTGCTGGGGCAGTTAACATGTAAAACCTCTTTTCTGATTACTTGTGGTGAGTATAGCGACTATTATAATGAATTCTAAAATAAATTTTCTTATCTTAATGAGGGGCATGCGTCTCCACGCCTTCTAGTTCAATATCATGAGCAACCCCATGCAATGAAATAATTAAAATAACCCCCGCTAAGATCAATGCAATTTGCTGTAGTGAAGTCTTAATATCTGTTTTTTTATGTAAGGTTGGAATTAAGTCAGCAACAGCAATATAAATAAAGCTAGATGATGCTATCGCTAAAAAATAAGGCAAGCTATCTTGCAGACCATCCAAACTATAATAAGCTAATACACCACCAAATACCGTTGATAAGCTAGCTAAGATGTTATAAATCAACGCCTTCTTCTTAGAATAGCCACTGTGTAATAAAATAGCGAAATCACCCACCTCCTGTGGAATCTCATGTGCAGCCACCGCAAGACTGGTCACAATTCCTAACTGCACATCCGTTAAAAATGCAGCGGCAATCAACACACCATCAACAAAGTTATGAATCCCGTCACCAATAATTATCATTGCTCCGGCTGATTTATGACTACCCTGTGAATGGCTATGTCCGTGAGAATATTGATGTTCTTGTCCTTCGGTATCAACATGCACTTCACAGCTACTAGAATGGCAATGACGCCAAATTAATAATTTCTCTAAAATAAAAAACAGCAACAAACCACCCATAATAGAGCCAGATAAAGTCTGTATCTGTGCAGAACCCACCTCCTCAAACGCATGAGGAATCAAGCCCCAAAATGCAACAGCCAATAAAGCGCCCGTTGCAAAACTAACTCCATGCGGTAGCACCTTAGCCTGCGCACTATCTGATAACAGTAAAAACACAGAAGCCGCGATAACACTTAATACACCGCCAATAGCTGTAAAAATAATAATTAGAAATAATAAATTCATCAAAAATAATAAAAAATATAGAAATGATTGCTTGGAAGGTTAATGTGTCTAAACTTTTTTAAACCAGAAAATAGACTCTAATCCATCCAAATTAACGTAGCCATGCGCCCCGTTTGACCATCGCGCCGATAAGAATAAAAACGCTCCTGCTCACTCACCGTACAAAACTGACCGCCATAAACCTTAAGCACCCCAGTAGCCTTTAAAATTATCCGCGCAATCTGATAAATATCAGCTAAATATTTATCACCTGCTTGCGAAGAAAAAGCATTAGAAAACTGTTCAGACTTATCGACAAACGCCTGATAAACCTCTTGCCCCACTTCAAAACACTGAGGGCCAATAGCCGGCCCTAACCAAGCTAATAAATCCGAGCTCGCCATTTGTACTAAGGTATTTTCAATAACGCCATTTAACAAACCACGCCAACCACCATGAATTGCAGCAACAGTGGTTCCCTGCTCATTACACAGTAAAATAGGCAAGCAATCTGCAGTTAACACAGTACAGATAACACCTTTTTTATGTGTATAGCTAGCATCCGCTATGCTTCCTTGCTCAACTGTATCTGCCCGCACTGCGTCAATGCCATGGACTTGTTGCAACCAAACTGGCTGCGCAGGTAAATCCAACATTTGCATAATTGTGTGCCTATTAGACAAAACACACTCACTTTTATCCAGTACATGACCCGCAGGGTTTAAACTACTAAACTCTGCCTTACTTGCACCGCCCGTTCTTAAAGTCGTTGCCGCATGAATATGACTAGCAACCGGCCAATCAGGCGTGATCCAATGAGTCATTGCTTCTCAACGCATCTAATAACTGCTGCATATCCTCAGGCATAGGCAATTGCCACTCCATATACTCACCTGTACGCGGATGGACCAACCCTAATTTCTCAGCATGCAAGGCTTGACGTTTAAAACCACGTAAAACGACTTCTAGTTCAGGCCCGCAATCTTTCGGCATTTGAAACCGTCCACTGTACATAGGATCACCCACAAGCGGCATTCTTAAATGCGCCATGTGTACACGAATTTGATGGGTACGCCCCGTTTCTAGCTTTACTTGAATTAAAGTATTACGTAAAAAACGCTCCAACACACGGTAATGCGTAACAGCAGGTTTACCTTTATCGGTCACTGCAAATTTTTTACGATCGGTCGCATGTCGACCTATGGGTTCATCAAGCGTCCCCCCTCCCGTCATGCGCCCAATGGTCATTGCTAAGTATTCACGATGAATCTCACGCGCCTGTAATTGCTCTACTAAGCTATGGTGCGCCGCTAATGTTTTAGCCACCATTAATAAGCCACTGGTATCTTTATCAATACGGTGCACAATGCCAGAGCGTGGAACAGTTGCTGCGTCAGGTAAATAAAAAAGCAGGGCATTTTGTAAGGTTCCCGTCCAATTACCCGCACCAGGATGCACAACAAACCCAGCAGGTTTGTTAACGATTAAAATATCATCGTCTTCATAAATAATATCCAGCGGAATATCTTCAGGTAAATATTCAACTATCTCCTCAGCTTCTGAATCTAAAATAAGGAGCTCTCCCCCTTCTAAACGATCCTTTGCCTTAAGCTGCTGCCCGTTAACCGTGACTCGCTGAGCCTTTATCCATGTTTGTAACTTATTTCTAGAGTAATCCGGATACAACTCTACTAATACTTGATCTAATCGCTTCCCTGCTAAATTGTAAGGAACTTCCGCCTCTAATATCGCCATATAATAATTCTTTCCTACCAACTATATTTATCTACACTAAATTCTTTTACAATAAAGCAAAATGCTACCAATCTTACAACGTGTTGCAGTCTATATGCCATCATTTTTAAAAAAAATCACAGTTATTCTTATCTTCTCTTTTTTTCTTTCTGCGTGTAATTCTTTTTCCAAAGATAAAAAAGACATTTATGCAGGCTGGACAGCCGAGCAATTTATTACTGAAAGCAAAGAAATGCTAACGGATGAGAAATACAAAAAAGCCATTAAACTGCTTGAGCAATTAGACTCACGCTACCCCTTTGGTCCTCATACCGCTCAAGCTCAGCTTGACCTTACTTACGCTTATTATAAAAATGGCGATTCTGAAGCTGCCTTAGCGTCTGCAGACCGGTTTATCAAAACTCACCCCCGTCATCAAAATATTGATTATGCTTACTATTTAAAAGCGCTCATCAATTTCAATCGTAACTTAGGTTTTTTAGATCGCTATATTCCGTCAGACTCCACACAACGGGATTCTGTCTTTACCGAAAATGCTTATATTTATTTCGAAGACTTAATTCGCCGCTTCCCAGAGAGTAAATACACCCCCGACGCCAAACAGCGCATGGTTTCTTTAAAGAACGCACTCGCCCGCCATGAATTACATATCGCACGGTTTTATATGGATAGAGATGCATTTTTAGCTGCAGCCAACCGAGCGAGTTATATTATTCAACACTATCAAAACACACCCGCCGTTCCTTATGCACTAGAAATACAAATTGAAGCTTATAATATTTTAGGCCTAAAAAACTTGGCACAGCAAAGTTCAGAAATTTATGCCTATAACTACCCTGACGGCCCAGAATTCCCAGAAGCTGATGGCAGCGACGTTACCGTTATTCCATTTTTGTGGGATATGATTGGCTTTGATAAATAATACTTAACAACAAGCACTATGTACTTCCGTCAGATTTTTTTTATTGCCTGCCTAAGCGCCATACTTGCCAGCATTGGTTTTAGCCTATATCAATTTTACTTTATCAACCCACTGATCTTCGCCGCTGAAAACTATGAAATCACCGAAGTGACAAACCAAGTAGCCCCTTGGTCGCCTGAAGATGGCATTGAACGGTACGCCTATACTTATCTTGCTAATTTTTTAATGAGCTTAGCTTACAGCCTATTATTAGCATCAATGATTATCTTTAAAGGGCCTAGCTCAATAATAAAAGGGCTTACTTGGGGAGTCGCCGCGTATTTATCTTTATTTGTTGCACCCAGCCTAGGACTTCCTCCTGAAATCCCCGGTATGGAAGCCGCTGATTTAAATGCACGTCAAATCTGGTGGTTACTTAGCGTAGTTCTCACTGCAACAGGTTTAGCCTGTTTGGCTTTTAGCCCAAAATACTACAAAGGTGCTGGTATTATTTTAATTCTTCTTCCCCATTTTATTGGCGCACCAACACCTGAATTACATGGATTTAGCCACCCCGACCCCATTGCGATACAAGCACTAACAAACTTATGGCACCAGTTCATCCAGCAAACGGCTATCGCAAATGCACTATTGTGGCTTATAATTGGCTCAACTACAGGTATTTTATGTCAGCATTTTATTGATGACATTGCCCCCTCATAAACAAATGACTGATCAAGGCTATCCTTATGAATATTGGTAATTCACTTCCCCTAGAACAAAGCATTACGGTTGCTCACAGCAAAAACCTACAATTGTTTGCAGCAGCAACATTAGGGCTTGTCATTTTATTCGGCGTTGCTTTTGCACCGATGGATATGGCCCATAATGCCGCCCATGACACTCGTCATAGCGTTGCTTTTCCTTGTCATTAAGCTCGCACACATAAATAAAATGTGGCCTATATTAGAATCGGGGCACTACTGTTGATCTTAAGCCCTCTCTTGTTGGAGAGGGTTGGGTGAGGAGATATAAGAACTCTCTTTATTCAAAATTTTTTGCTTTTATTTTTAAAGCAAATAAAGAAGAGCCCTTTATTTTAATCCCCTCATCCCAACCTTCTCCCGCTGGAGAAGGAGCTGGTTGTAAGTTGATAAGGTTCGTTATTTATGAATTTAGGCCGCAACAGACAATCAAAAAGAGCTTGTAGGTTCCAATTTATTCGTACCTCTCAAGTTCACATAGTCACTATACTGACATAGGCTAAATATACGTCATTGTACAGCGTAGCCCGCATGGAGGAACGTAATACGGGATGGGCAGCACACAGTATAAATAAGTAAAACCCACACACAACAAACATTAATTAAAACCCAAACGGACATACCATGATATTTGTAACAGGCGGAGCAGGTTTTATAGGCGCTAATTTTGTATTAGATTGGCTACAAGAAAATGATGAACCCGTTGTTAATATTGACAAACTCACCTACGCTGGAAATTTAGAAAGCCTCTCTTCGTTACAAGAAGATCCACGCCATATTTTTGTTCACGGCGATATTGGCGATAGCAACCTCATTGCAGAGCTACTAAAAAAGCACCAGCCCCGCGCTATTATTAATTTTGCTGCTGAGTCCCATGTTGATCGCTCCATTCATAGCCCTGAAGATTTTATCCAGACTAATGTTGTCGGCACGTTTAATCTACTAGAATCTGTTCGTGCTTATTGGAATAAGCTTGAAGGCGCCCCTAAAACAGATTTCCGCTTTCTACACGTTTCTACCGATGAAGTGTATGGCTCCTTAACAAAAGACGAACCTGCGTTTACAGAGCGCCATCAATACGAGCCCAACAGCCCTTATTCTGCCAGTAAGGCAGCCAGTGATCATTTAGTCCGCTCATATCATCACACCTACGGACTTCCTGTATTAACGACTAATTGCTCTAATAATTACGGCCCTTATCATTTCCCAGAAAAGCTAATCCCGCTCATGATCGTCAATGCCCTAGCAGGCGAGTCATTACCAATCTATGGCGATGGCCAACAAATTCGTGACTGGCTTTATGTAAAAGATCACTGCAGCGCTATTCGTCGTGTCGTAGAAGCAGGCACTACGGGAGAAACTTACAACGTAGGCGGCTGGAATGAAAAACCTAATTTAGAAATCGTACATACGGTTTGCGCATTATTGGATGAACTGCGCCCTCGCGAAGACCAAAAAAGCTACACCGAACAAATTACCTTTGTTACTGACCGTTTAGGCCATGACCGCCGTTATGCCATCGATGCACGTAAAATTGAAAAAGAATTAGGCTGGAAGCCTGCAGAAACTTTTGATACAGGTATTCGTAAAACCGTGCAATGGTATTTAGACAATCAAGAGTGGGTTGCTAACGTACAATCAGGTTCTTATCGTGACTGGGTTGAAACTAACTACGCCGGCCGAAGCTAATGAAAATTTTATTATTTGGAAAAAACGGCCAAGTAGGCTGGGAACTGCAACGTAGCCTTGCACCTTTAGGTGAAGTGATTGCTCTTAGCACTAACAGCCAAGATTATTGTGGAGATTTCACTAAGCTTCACGACTTAGCCGAGACAGTTCGCCAAATAAAACCCGATATTATTGTTAATGCCTCTGCACATACTGCAGTTGATAAAGCAGAAAGCGAAGCTGAATTAGCGCAAACCATTAACTGTAATGCACCTAAAGTGTTAGCGCAGGAAGCAAAAGCACTGAATGCTTGGTTAGTACATTATTCTACAGATTATGTGTTTAATGGTAGCGGTAGCACACCTTGGACTGAAACTGATGAGACAGACCCGCTCGGCGTTTATGGCGCCAGCAAACTTGAAGGCGAGCAAGCCATTCAAGCATCAGGATGCAAACACCTCATTTTCCGCACCAGCTGGGTCTATGGCGCACGCGGAAATAATTTTGCAAAAACCATGCTCCGCCTTGCCCAAGAACGCGACAGCTTAACCGTTATCGACGACCAAATCGGCGCGCCCACCGGCGCTGATTTATTAGCTGATGTGACCGCTCACGCAATACGCACTGCTTATAAGCAACCCAATTTAAGCGGGCTCTATCACTTAGTTGCTTCCGGCGAAACCTCGTGGCACGGCTATGCCAGCTATGTCATCGACTACGCCCAAAAAGCAGGCTTAGAGTTAAAAACAAACTTGAGCTCAATCGCCTCCGTACCAACAAGTGCATTCCCTACTCCCGCAGAACGACCAAAGAACTCACGTTTAAATACACAGAAATTACAATCAAGCTTTGGCTTAACGCTTCCTGATTGGAACGCTGGGGTAGCGCGTATGCTAGCTGAAACGTTGGCATCGTAAAATAAAGGCAAAACCAAACACTCAATACCTTTATTGGGGCTACGCATTTAAGACGGGACAGCTTGGTAGTCCTCGCGTTCTCACTGCTGTTCTTTTATCGTAGGGGCAATC
>ENA-ORXI01000882-ORXI01000882.1-sediment-metagenome-genome-assembly--contig:-NODE-882-length-24423-cov-3.387826_pt1 | contig 24423 bp, 23 predicted proteins | sample MGYA00237861_ERZ511468 | MGnify/ENA primary metagenome ERZ511468 (study PRJEB26299, sample SAMN06266213) | sediment metagenome | isolation source: Hudson Canyon methane seep mesocosm | place: USA:Hudson...
ACCGCTGCGGCTGGCAGCCGGCCTGGCTGACGTGGCCGCCGAACGACGCAGTACCGCGATCATTTACGCGGTCGGGGTGTTCGTGGTCGTCCCGCTGATCGGCGTCATGGTCCTCCGATGAAGGCACACCGATGAGCACCTACCGGCATCAGGCCAGCCACCGACAACCACCTGTGGATGACATCGTGGAAGCGGCCATTGGCAGGTACGGCAGTCCAGACAGTTCAGACAGTTCCAGCAGTCCAGACAGTTCCAGCAGTTCCAGAAACCAGGAGAACGTCCCATGGTCATGAGCTTCTTCCGTCGCAGCGACGACAGCGGCATCGATCACATCGAGGCACAGGTGCAACGAATGGTGACCGACGCCAGGCACACCTTCGACCTGGCCATGAACGCCCTAACCGGTGGTTCGGTGGCCTCGGTCGGCGACGAGGTGAGGCGGACCGACCGACAGATAAACGTCACCGAGATGGAGATCCGCCGGGAACTGGTGGTCCACTTCTCGGTCCACGCCGACGGCGACGCCACCGAGATGCTCGTGTTCATGAACATGATCAAGGACCTCGAGCGGATCGGCGACTACAACAAGAACGTCTTCGACCTGGCTGAGGAGGGCGTCTCGTTCATGGACGCGGACGACCTGGATCGCATCCTCGGCTTCCGCGACGAGATCTCGTCCCGGATCGCCCTGATGGGCGAGATCCTCACCACACGAGACGCCGAGAGGGCCAGGGCCTACATCGCCCGCGGCGATGTGATGCGCCGTGAGTTCGACGACCTTGTGACGGAACTCGTGCACTCCACCACGGTTGCGAACCATGCGGTTCCCCGGGCGCTCCTCTACCGGTTCCTGAAGCGCATAACCGCTCACTCGCTGAATGTGGTGACTGCCGTGGTCATGCCGGTGGATCGACTCGACTACTTCGACGAGGACGAGTTCGGGGAAGAGGGCTGACCAGACGGTCCCGGCCCGACCTGCGGGTCGTCGGCTGGCTGCCGGCCGGTGGTCGGCGTCGGGCTCGTCGGCCGTAGTGTCGATCCCCATGCGAATACTCGTCACCAACGACGACGGGATCCACTCACCGGGTCTCCATGCCCTGGCTGTCGCGGTCGTCGCCTCTGGCCACGAGGCGGTCGTGGCCGCGCCCTCGTCAGACTGGAGCGGGGCGTCGGCATGTCTCGGGCCGCTGGCGGATTCGAAGCGCGTGCCGGTCGAACGGGTGGCCTTTCCGGTTCCAGACGGTTCGACGATGACCGGGTCCTCGGTCGGGGCGCCACCGGCCCTGATCTCGATGTTGGCCGACCTGGGCGGTTTCGGCGAACCGCCGGAGATGGTCGTCGCTGGCATCAACCGTGGACCCAACACCGGGCGGTCCACCCTGTTCTCGGGGACGATCGGCGCCGTCCTGGCCGGCGAACGGTTCGGTTGGTCGGGTATGGCCGTCAGCCTCGACGTTGCGGTGGCTGAAGGTGGTGGGCCCGCCAGGGAAGATCGCCGAGAGCCTCACTGGGGCACGGCGGCCGACCTCGTTCGCACAGTTCTGCCCTGGTTGGTGGCGGCACCGCAGCGAACCATCCTGAACCTGAACGTGCCTGATGCGTCGCTGTCCGATGTACGTGGACTCCGCAGCGCTGGGCTGGCTCCGGTTGGAGGCGTGCGGACGATCATCACCGGAAGCGACGACCATGGCCTCGACCTGGACCTGATCGCCAACGACCGCCCAGTGCCCGAGGGCACCGACAGCGCCCTTCTTGTGACCGGGTGGGCGACCATCACGCCGCTCCTGCCCACCAGCGCGGTGGACGTGGAGCTCCCGCTGGATGGGTGGTCTTCATCCCTTATGCGTGGCGGGGCGTAGGTCGGAGCGATCGTCGGCCCGTAGCCTCCGACCCGTGGCTGCTGATCGAGCGGGTTTCGATTCTGGCGACGGTTCCGACCCGGTCGCCAAGGGTCCGGCGGACCCGTTCACCCGATTCGCCCGGATGCACGTGTTCGGGTCCATGTCGGACGCCATGATCGCGGTCGCCCTGGCCAGCTCGATTTTCTTCTCGATAGATCCCGATGCGGCCCGGTGGCGCGTCGCCGTCTACCTGGTCCTGACGATCGCCCCGTTTGCCGTGGTCACCCCCCTGATCGGTCCGCTGGTGGACAGCGTCAGGGGTGGGCGCCGCGGGATGATCCTCGTCACGGTCGTCGGGCGTGGGCTGATCGCCTGGCAGATGGCCACCAACCTCGACGGCCTTCTGCTGTTTCCGCTGGCCTTCGGCCTGCTGGTGCTGCAGAAGGGCTATTCCGTGGCCAAGAGTGCCGTGGTGCCCTCCCTGGTCCACAGCGAGTTGGATCTGTTGGCGGCGAATGCGCAGCTGACGATGTTGAGTGCCGTGGGGAGCATGCTCGGCGCCGGGATCGGCGGCATTGCTCTGCTGGTGGGACCTGCTGCTCCGACGAGGGTAGCGATGGCTGGCTACCTGCTCACCCTCGCCCTGGCCTGGAGGGTGCCGACGGTCCTGGTGGCGGCCACCCGGGCCACCGCAGGTGAGATGGCCGCACTCCGCCAGAAGGGGATCAGGTCTGCCGCCGCCGCGATAGGCGTCCTCAGGGCGGTGGTCGGCTTCACGACGTTCCTGGTGGCATTCGAGTTCAGGGGCGGCGAGGAGGGTGTGCCCATTGATGCAGCAGGCCGTGCCGCAGGTGCGTCGACGGGCATAGTGCGGGGTGAGGACGTTCTGGGAAGCCCGGCGGCGCCAGCCTGGTACTTCGGCCTGGTCATCCTGGCGGTGGGCGTCGGGGCGTTCCTGAGTGCCACCCTGGCTCCGAAGCTTCGGCGCAGGTTCTCAGAGGAACTCCTCATACGCGGGGTCCTCTTCCTGGGGGTGAGCGGTGCGGCGCTGGCAACATGGCTGGGAGGGATCCGGGGCGCCGTGGTGATCGCCGGCATGGTCGCCCTCTGCAGCGGTACCGCCAAGCTGGCATTCGATTCACTCGTCCAGCGGGACGCCCCGGGGGCGAACCACGGTCGGTCGTTCGCCAGGTTCGAGGGGCGGTTCCAGATGGCGTGGGCGGTCGGTGCCTTCCTGGCCGTCTTCATGCCGTTGCCGGTGGAGCACGGCTACCTCATCGTTGCCGTGGCGATGGCCGTGGCCCTGGCGTGGTTCCAACTGGGCCCCCTACCGCCGAGGCCCGTCGCCACTCCCGATGAGCCGGATCGACCCGATGGGCAACTCGGGTTCTGGCGCCGGGACTGATCCGGACGGGGCCCATGGCCTGCCTGCAACCGTGGGGGTCGGATCCTGTGGTTGCCGCGACCGGTCGGAACGGGTCAGTCCACGCCATCCACAATGACGGCGGTGCAGTCGGCGTTGGCGTGGCGTATCGCGGCGACCGGTGCGTAGTCCTCGGAATATGCAAACAGGCGGGCCGCCTCGATGTCGGGAAACTCCACGATGACGATCCGGGTGGGTGACCAGAGATCGTCCTCGACGACGTCGAGTTCTCCGCCACGGGCCCTGTAGGTGCCCCCGTGCTTTGCGACCATCGGTCCGGCGAGGGCCTTGTACTTCTCGTAGGCCTCCGGGTTCGTGATCTTCGTGTCAACGATCAGCCACGCGCTCACAGGCTCTCCTGCCGGTCAAGGGAGCACAGGCCGCGTCCCCGGGAGCGGTAATCGTGGCATGACCCGGGGGTGGTCAGGTAGCCGGTCTAGCTGAGCGGGGACCGTCCGGCCCGCCTACGGCAGGGACTGGTCGGGCAGGTCTATGCGGGCCAGCCAGAGGCCCGGCGCGTCCACCTCGGATGGTGTTGGCAGGTTCCGTCCGGTGGCCCAGAGGCGACCCAGCCCGTCGCTGCCGCTGCGGTCGACAACGCCGGCGACGAACGCCGCGCCACGGTCGACCTGTTCGAGGGTGAGGTCCAGTCCGAGGATCCGCTCAACGAACCGGTCGGCGTCGCCGGTGCCGACCCGGCGTCGCCGAACGGCCTCGGTGACCTGCCGGTATGACCCGATCAGGGCGCTGCCGATGTCGTCCATGACGTGGTCCACGTAGCCGATCACGACCGCTACCAGTGCCTCCAGGTGCGGGAGGAGCGCCTCCTGTTCCGGCGAGCGGACGGCGCCGAGCACCATCTCCGGGTCGAGGGACTCCTGGAGGCGGGCCAGGGCCTCCGGGCCGCTGGTCAGGTCGATGTTGCCGAGTTGGTCCTGGAGGGCCGAGCCGTCGTTTCGGAACGCCCCCGCGTGCCGGGTGAGGAGGTCGGTCAGCGCTGCCCGGAGGTGTGGGACGCCGAGCACCGCATGGTGGGCGACCTCGTGGAGGCATATCCAGAGCCTGAGGTCCTCGGCCGGCAGGCTCCAGTCGGCGGCGAACGCCTCGACATTGGGGACGACGACCAGTAGCTCTTCGCCGTCGCGTGGGATGGGCAGGTCGTACGTGCCGAGGCTCCGAAGCGCCAACCGGCCGACCATCGTGCCGGTCGTGATACCGGTCATCATCGGCGCCATGGCTGCCAGTAGGCCGGACAGCCAGGCAGTCGAGGGATCCTCATCCAGGTCGGACGGGTCGAGGCCGGCGCCGATGCCCGGGTTGGTGGGGTCGGGATCCCCGTCGGCTGCGGCGCCCGGAATCCGGGACATCCTGGCCAGGTAGGGGCGGTACGCGTCGACGGACGCGGAGGCCCATGCTGTACGGGTCACCGGCCGCAGGCGCAGTGCGCCGCCGTGAGTCACCTGCAGCCCGGTGCGGTCCGCAATCTGCAGTTCGGCGACCCGCAGCAGCGACTCATATTCGATGCGGACCAACGGATCCACGTTGGGTTCGCTGCTTCCCTCCGAGGCAACGGCCATGGCGATCTGGCGAGCGGGATCCGGCCCACCCGCACTGCCGCCGAAGGGATGGCCGCCGGGGAATCCCCCGGGGAGGCCGGGCATGCCACCCGTGCCCGGGAAGCCACCGCTGAACATCCCTCCTAGCGCCTCGAACAGCCCTGCGAACGGGTCAGGCTGGTCGCCGGACGCGCCGGGACCCTGTGGATCGTCGGGGTCGTCCGGGCCTCCGGGGCCGTCACCCGGGAACTCTGGTGGATCCTCGCTGCTCACGGGGGCACTCTATGACGGTGACCAGCCCCGCCTGCCTGCGCCCCACCCGTCCGTGAGGGTCGTTGTGACCGGTTCTACCGGTGCCGTCGGGCGACGGGTCTGTGCCCGTCTCGCTTCGGACGGCCATGACGTGGTGGGACTGGATAGGCGTTCCAGCGTTCCACCGGCGCCCGGCGTCCAGATCAGGGTCGTGGACCTGGCTGTCGCCGACCTGCGTGACCTGCTCACCGGTGTCGATGTGGTGGTCCACCTGGCGTCGGGGGTGATGGCAGGTGACGTGGGTGGGAACACGGGACATGACCGACTGGCGGTGGTGGAGAGGCTGCTTGCCGCAGCCGGCGATGTGGGGGTCGGCCACATGGTCGTGCGGTCCTCGGCCATGGTCTACGGAGCGTGGCCCGACAACCCGGTGCCGCTGACCGAGGACGCGCCGGTGCATCCCTGCCCGGACTTCCTGTTCGCACTCCACCGTGCCCGGTTGGAGGAGATGGCGGCAGCGTGGGCTGACGGCGACCCGGACCGTGTGCTGACCGTGCTGCGGCCGGCGGTGACCGTGGCCGAGGAGCGTCCCGGCGGGTTGGCCAGCATGATCGGTGCGGCGACCTCCATCAGGAGTGATGAAGGCGAACCGCTCGGCCAGTTCCTGCATTCTGACGACCTGGCGGACGCAGCTGTCTGCGCTGTGGCCGCCCGCTACGACGGCCCACTCAACGTGGCGCCCGACGGCTGGATAGGCGTGGACGTGATGGCCGAACTGGGTGGGCCGGGGCCGCGGCTGCGCCTGCCGGGCAGTTTGGCCGCGCTGGTGGGACGGGTGCTCTTCCGGGTCGGTCTGTCGCCTGCGCCTCCCGGGGTGTTCCCCTACACGGTGCATCCGTGGGTGGTCTCCAACGACCGGTTACGCGACCTGGGTTGGGCGCCGTCGCATTCCAACGAGGAGGCTTACGTGGCCGGTCACGAGCCGGGCGTACTGGACCGCCTGACCGCCAGGTCCAGGCAGCAGCTTTCGTTGGCGGCAGCAGGGCTGCTGCTGGTGGCCGTTCTGGGCGTGGTCGTCAGGCTGGTGCGGCGCCCGCGTCGGCGCTGACCCCCACCGACCGGCGTGTCCCCGTACGATTGCGCCCGATGCCCGCTGGAACGTCTGCCGATTCGGAGCCTGACCTGCCGGTAGGCGTGCCGTCTGCCGCTGGTGCGCCGACCCCGGACGCCCCGGATCCGGACACTTGGCTGGGGCTGGGTGTCGGCGCCCTTCCCGTCGACGAGGTCACCAGGTGGGCGGGCCGGCCGGACTGCGGGGCGGTGGTGGTGTTCTGCGGAAACGCCAGGGACCATTCCGACGGGCGGGTCGGGGTCACCGCCCTGGAGTACGAGGCGTACGAGTCACAGGTGGTTCCGCGTCTTGCGGGTGTGGCCACCGAAGCTCGAAATCGATGGCCGGTGCTGGCGAGGATTGCGATGCTCCACCGCGTGGGGCCGCTGGCGATCGGTGAGGCGGCCGTGGTGGTGGCCGTCTCGTCGCCCCACCGCGACGCCGCATTCGACGCCTGTAGGTGGTGCATAGACAGCCTCAAGTCCACCGTTCCGATCTGGAAGCGCGAGGCGTGGGATGGCGGCCAGAGCTGGGGCCTGGAGGCGCAGCACGTGACTGACCTGGTTGACGTCGACGGGAGCGCCTATGGGGACGGCCCCGATGACCGGTCCGGTTCGGCGGGGGTTGGCCGGTGAACCCGGCGGTGTTGTTCCTGCTGGGCGGGGTGGCGCTGGCTGTCGTGCTGTCGGTGGTCGTGTGGTTGTTCAGCCGACCGAAGAACCGAGTTGAGGATCCGAACCACATTCGGCACACGCTTCGGGCCCTGCGGATGGAGTCCAGAGACCGCCCCGGGCCGACCCACGGTGAGGGCGGTGTGCGGATCCTCGGCCATGAGGACCACGGGACCGGCCCCGCCGACGGCCGGCGGGACGGCTAGGAACACCTCATGGCCCGCGACCTGGCGATCGACCTGGGAACTGCCAACACGCTGGTCTACGCCCGCGGGGAGGGCGTGGTGCTGGCAGAGCCGTCGGTGATCGCCATAAACGAGCGCACCGGTGAGGTCCTGGCCCTGGGTGAGGAGGCCTGGCAGATGATCGGGCGGACCCCGACGCACGTGGTGGCGAAGCGGCCTCTGCGAAAGGGTGCCATCACCGACTTCGACGTGACCCAGCGCATGGTGCGACTCCTGATGCAGAGGGTCGGTGTCAGCCGGTTCAATAAGCCCAAGGTGCTCATATGCGTGCCGTCGGCGATCACCGCGGTGGAGCGGCGGGCGGTTACCGATGCGGCACGCCGATCAGGGGCGGCCGACGTGCAGCTAATCGAACAGCCGATAGCTGCAGCGATCGGGGCAAACCTCCCGATCAGTGAGCCGATCGGGAGCATGGTCGTGGATATCGGAGGCGGAACCTCGGAGTCGGCCCTGCTCTCGTTGGGTGGGGTGGTGGTCCTGGAGGCGGTCAGGGTCGGATCCTTCGAGATAGACGCTGCGATACAGGCCTACGTGCGTCGGGAGTACGGGCTGTCCATCGGTGAGCGCACCGCCGAGGAGATCAAGTGCCACATCGGGTCGGCGGCTCCCGCGCCCGACGAGGTCCGGGCCGAGATCACGGGCCGGGAACTCATGAGCGGCTTTCCCAAGACGGTGGTCCTGACACCGGCGGAGATCCGCCAGGCCATCGAGGAGCCGGTGTCCGCGATGGTCGAGTCGGTGCTGATGTGCCTCTCCCAGGCTCCACCGGAACTCGCCCAGGACCTGCTCGCGCAGGGCATCTGCCTCGTGGGAGGTGGAAGCCTGCTGCGTGGTCTGGACACCCGGCTGTCCGAGGAGACGGGAGTCCCCGTGGTCTACGTGGATACGCCGATGGAGTGCGTGGTGAAGGGCGCAGGCCAGTGCATCGAGTCGTTCGACGCGATGCGGGCCATGTTCATGGACAGTCGCCGGTAGTACCCGGGCCGAGCATGTCCTCGGCGGCCTGTCGGACCTGCCAGTCGCGGTCCTCGAGGGCGCGTTCCAGGGCTGCCTCGACGTCGTTGCCCTCGAACGCTGCGAGGGCCAGTACGGCCCGGCGTCGGACCGGAGGTCGGTCCCTGAGGCCACCCAGTACCGCCGCTCGGCCCCGCTCGTGGCCGAGCGCTCCGAGAGCGGCCACGGCGGCCTCCCTGCAGAGCGCGTCCTCGTGGCCGCCGGGTTCCGGTCCGGCCACCACCGCGAGGGCATCGACGGTCGCCTCGGCGACCTCCGGGAGTTCCCCGGCCGCCCAGCAGGCCACCTCTAGGACTGAGTGGTCGGCATCCTCCAGGCAGGCCAGCAGGAGTCCAGTCAGCACCGTGGCGCGCTCTGCGGCATCGCGCCGCCCGGCATCGGCTTGGTCGGATCCGGCGGTGTCGGGCCTACCGGCCTCGTCGTCGGTCGGGCCTGCGCCGGACTGGTCCGGACCCGCCAGGGCCTCCAGGGCCCGTCGCCGGACAGCGGGTTCCGGGTCGGCCAGGCCGGTCGCCAACTCGTTGGTCGTGAGTCCGTCGACTCCACCTGAACGGGCGATCCGATCCAAGGCACCGAGTGCGGCTGCCCGAACCGGTGCGGTCGGATCCGTCAGGAGGTCGCGTGCCAGCCGGGCGTCGCCCCCATGGCCGGCGAGGATGACCCGTCGACGACGGGTGGATACCTCGGTGTCGGGCGCTGGGTCTGGATGGACGTGTCGACCCACAGGCGGTGCGCCATCGGTGGGGGCGCCGTCTGCCTTACCGGTGGCCTCGTGGTGGTCGGGTCCGGTCACCGTCAGCCGATGGCCTGTTCCACGAGGAACCCTGAGAGGAACAGGGTGATGCCGATGGCCGTTGCCGTGGCTATACCGCCTATGACCACGAAACCGGTGAGCAGGACCACGGAACGGACCCGGTGCCACCAGCGGATGTGGGCCCGATGGCCTGTGACCACGCGTCGTGGGGGCTGGAACCAGACACCGAGACGTGCGCCCGGAGCCCAGGACCGGTCGATCGCGTACTCGACCTCACCCGATGGCGGCAGGAGCGTGCGCCCGGCACGGTGGAGGAACCCTGTGGGTACGACCGTCGGGCCCGGCCATGTGGCGGTGCCAGACGAGGCCCCGACCATGGCAGGCTGGACGGCCCCCGGTGGCAACCGGCGGGATAGCCCGTAGCCGACGGCGCCCAGGACCAGCACAATCAACCACGACGACACCAACAACGGCACCGGGACCCAATCGCCTGAAATGGGTGAGAGCAGTTCCACGTCGGGAAAACTACCCGTGTCGGGTACCGGGTCCGGGCGCGGGGCCCGTTGGTCCGGACGTCTTCGCCCAGATGGTGGCTTTCGTCTTCGCCCAGGTGACGGTTCCGCCGGTCGAAGGTGGATCGGTGCCCTTGTGTTTCTCGTCGTGGCGGCGGCGCTGCTCCTGACATTCATCCGACTCCCGTACTTCGTGTTTCGGCCGGGTTCTGTCCAGGCCCTCAGCGACAGGGTGACCATCACCCGTGGCGAGAGGTTCGATCCCGTGGGTGAGGTGTACTTCACGACGGTCCGGCAGGACTCCACCGTGAACGGCTGGGAGTACCTCGAGGCGAGGTTGAAGGGTTCCCTCACGCTGATCGAGGAGGACCAGGTGCTGGGCGGCCGGAGCCGAGACGAGAACCGGTTGTTCAACATCAGGTTGATGCGGGTATCGAAGTCGACGGCGGTCGCCGTGGCCCTCCGCCACCTCGGCGTCGACCCGATTGAGGCGACGGGGGTGGGCATGGCACAGGTGGTCGGGCCCTCTACCGGGCTGTTGACCACCGACGACGTGATCCTGTCGGTGGACGGAGTCGAGGTCCGCGAGGCGATGGACCTGGTGCATGCGATCGGGGATCGGATTTCCGGTGAGGTGGTGCGGCTCGAGGTGGAGCCGGTACGGGGCGGAACGTCGCGGGTGGTCGAGGTGACCCTCGGGGAGCGGGAGGACGATCCGACCGTCGGCTTCCTTGGCGTCGTGCCCCAGACCCGCTGGGAGGACGTGGACGACCTTCCGGTGGACGTGCTGGTGAACACGGGGCGGGTTGGCGGCAACTCGGCCGGACTCGCCCTGACGCTGTCGATCCTGGAACTGGTCACCCCGGGGGAGCTGACCGGTGGTCTGAGGGTGGCCACGACCGGCACGATCGACATCGGGGGCAACGTGGGTCCGATCGGGGGCATCATCCAGAAGGTGGTGGCTGCGGAGAAGGCCGGAATCGACTTGTTCCTCGTGCCTACCACCGAGCTGGCCGACGCACGGGCGCATGCCGGCGACCTAGCCGTCGAGGGCGTGTCTACCCTCGACGATGCCCTGGCGGCCCTGGCCAGGCACGGCGGTGAGAGTCGCGGCCTCGCGTTACCGGGTGCCTGATTCGTTCCCGGCCCGATACGCCCGGGTACCCGACCCGTGTCATCTCCCGTACCCAGGGGTGTCGGATCAGTGCCCGGCCGGCTTCTGCCGCAGGCGTGGTGACGAGGTCCGGCTTGCACGGCTGTTGAACATGTCTTCCGGGTTGGTCCGCTGATCCGCTGATCCGGTGACCCTTCGCAGGGTGCTTCTCATAGGCTCTCCCCATGCGCCCAGAAGACGCCCCGCCGACCGGTCCGCGCCCATTCCCCCGCCAACGGCGTCGCCGTTCGCCGGGCTCCACGAAGTTCCGCATGCTGGCCGGTGGTGTCGTGTCGGCGTTTTTGGTCCTGATGCTGTCGCTGCGTGGCATCGCAGGGTTCTGGACCGACTACCTGTGGTTCGACGCCCTCGGCCACGAGAACGTCTTCGTATCGGTGTTCGGTGCCCAGGTGGTCCTGGTGGTGCTGTTCACCCTGTTGTTCTTCGGGCTCCTTTACGGGAACCTCACGGTCGCCGACCGCCTGGCACCACCCATCCGGCCGCCCGGACCGGAAGAGGACCTGCTGCGCGGCTACCACCTGGTGGTGGGCCACCGCAGGGGGCTGGTCCGCCTGGTGCTCTCCGGCCTGTTCGCGGTCATCGCCGGACTTGGAGTGTCGGGGCGTTGGCAGGAGTGGCTGCTGTTCACCAATGCCGTGGACTTCGATATCACCGATGCACAATTCGGTCGGGACCTGGGTTTCTACGTATTCCGCCTGCCGTTCATGAGCTTCGTGATCGGATGGTTGTTCGCCTCGCTGATAATCGTCCTGGTACTCACCACGATCTTCCACTACATAAACGGCGGCATCCGACTCCAGTCGGTCGGCGAGCGGGTACAGCCGCAGGTCAAGGCCCACCTCTCGGTCCTACTCGGCCTCGTCGCCCTAGTGCGGGCTGGCGACTACTGGCTGGCACGATTCGAGTTGACCACCTCGGACCGGGGTGCCGTGACCGGAGCCAGCTATACGGACGTGAAGGCGCAGCTCCCGGCGACGAACCTCCTGATCCTCATCTCCCTGTTCGCCGTCGTGTTGCTGCTGGTGAACATCAGGCGGCGCGGCTGGGTGCTGCCCGCGCTGGCTGTCGGATTGTGGGCGTTCGTGGCGCTGGTAATGGGCAGCATCTACCCGGCGGTCATCCAGAGCCTGCGGGTGGAGCCGGCGGAGTCCGAGAAGGAGGAGCCGTACATAGCCCGGAACATCGAAGCCACCCGGGCGGCGTTCGGCCTCAACGAGATCACCGTGGTGCAGCTTTCCGACTTCGACAACAGGATCGACGCATCCGACCTTCGTTCGAACAGGGGGACGGTCCGCAACATCCGGATCCTGGACCCGCTGGTCGTGCAGGGCACCTTCGACCGGCTGCAGGGCGAGCGCGAGTACTACACCTTCGCCGCCGAGATGGACACCGACCGCTACACCATCGACGGTGAGACCACCCAGGTGCTGCTGGGCACCCGCGAGCTGGAAGTGAACGAGAACCGGTCGTGGGAGAACCAGCACGTGGCGTTCACCCACGGCTACGGCGTGGCCATGGCGCCGGTGAGTCGGGTGAAGGGCTCGGGAGACCCCGACTTCTTGGTTGGCGACCTCCCGGTCTCGATCGATCCATCGGTCGACGTGACCCTGGATCGGCCGCAGTTGTACATGGGAGAGGGACTCGACGGCTATGCCGTGGTCGGCGCCACCCGCTCCGAGGTGGACTACACCGACGAAAATCAGGAGACCCAGGAGGTCCGCTACGCCGATATCGGCGGCGAGGGCGGCGTCGGCATGGGGACGTTGATCCGTCGGGCGGCGTTCGCCCTGCGCTTCGGCCAACTGGAGCCCCTGATCTCCAACTTCGTGACGTCGGACTCGCGGGTCTTCTACGTGCGCGACGTGCGGGACCGGGTAGAGAAGCTGGCCCCGTTCCTGCACTTCGACGCCGACCCGTACCCGGTCCTGCTCGACGGTCGGATCCTCTACGTGGTGGACGGCTACACCACCACTGATCGGTATCCATATTCCCAGTTCGCATCCTCAGGCGAGCTGCCGCGTGCCAGCGGCCTTAGTCGCCAGCGCTTCAACTACTTGCGTAACTCGGTGAAGGCCACGGTGGATGCCTTCACCGGCGAGGTCATCCTCTACGTGGTGGACGAGGGTGATCCGCTGGTGGCTGCGTACGGACAGGCCTTTGCGGGCCTGTTCACGCCGGCGTCCGAGATGCCGGAGTCGCTGGTCGCCCACTTGCGTTACGCGGAGGACCTGTTCCGGGTCCAGAGCGAGGTGTGGGGCCGGTACCACGTCGAGGACACCCAGAACTTCTACCAGCGGGCATCGGAGTGGTCGGTCTCCCAGGACCCGGGCCGGACCGGCGAGGGAGCGGCGAACCTGGCCGTCGTCGATGAGGCGGGGTTCCGGATCGGCACGACGCGTATGCGCATGGCGCCCTACCGGACCATGGTCGCGTTGCCTGATGGCGAGGATGCCGAGTTCGTGATCATGAGGGCGTTCGTGCCCCTGGACAAAGATGACGCCCGTAAGGAACTGGCCGCCTACATGGTGGGTCGGAGCGACGGCGACCAATACGGCGAGCTGGTGGTCTATCGACCGCCGTCGTCGAACTTCGACGGCCCGGCATTGGCCGAGGAGCGGATCCGCAACGACGAGGCGGTGGCGAGCCTCCAGACCCTTCTCAGCCAGCGGGGGTCGAACGTGCTGTTCGGCGAGCTGCTGTTGGTTCCGATCGAGAACTCGATCCTCTACGTGCGACCCCTGTACGTCCAGGCCGAGGGCGACAACACCGTGCCGGAGCTGGAGAGGGTGATCGTGGCCGTGGGTGAGAAGGTCGTCATGGCCAACTCCCTGCAGGAGGCGCTGGAGGAGTTGACCGAGTCGAAACTGGCCGCCCTGTTCTCTGGCATCGGCGGCACGGTGGTCGGCCCGGCCCAGGATTCGTCGACGTCGGATGGCGATTACGGATCAGGTTCCGGGGCCGGCGACACGGACGGATCGGGTGTCGACGCCGGTGGTCACGAGGTCGACGGTGAGATTCCCGAAGACGTGCAGTCGATCGTGGTCGAGTTGTCGAAGCTGCAGCAGGCGTCGGCTGCTGCACTCTCGGAGGATCCTGCGAACTGGCAGGAGTTCGGTCGCATCCAGGCCCGGATGCAGGACCTGCTGGACGCCCTCGAGGACGCAGCCGGATAGTACGCAGCAGGCCGGTACCCAACCGGCTGCCGGGCAGGAGTTCGGTACTAGACGGTCGGCTGCCAGCCGCTGGTGCGACGGCCGGATCCGTGGCTGTCTCCGGTAGGAGTGGCGGACCGTGCCCGAGCTGGCGAGTCGGCGGTGAGGTCCACGAACGATTCGTCGCCGGCCAGATCCGGGGTCGGCACGGGGGCGATGGCGTCCTCGCTCAGGGCGATGGCGGTGGAACCGGCGACCTCGGCGATGCGGGCGTTCAGTTCGACGGCCACGCGGGACAGTTCGGCAGAGAGCCGGGCGACCTGGAGTCGCAGGTCCATGACGTCGTCGGCGTTGTCGTCTCCGGCTGGCGAGTCACCGACGACGTCGAATCGACGCTCGACCGTGTCAACGCGTTCGGTCAGGTCCCGTAGCCCGTTCACGAGGTCCAGGAGGGTCTGTTCCGGTGAGGCCATCTCGGAATGGGCGGTCGACCGGTTGGAGCGGCGGAAAGCCATGGGGCGACTGTAGCCACGACCGGTGGCGGGTCCGGGGCACGGCCGGGTCCGTTCTGCCCGTCGGCGGGTCCGGGGCGCGGCCGTGCCTGTTTGGCTGTTCTGCCCGGCGGGTCTGGCGGGCGGTGCGGCACGTGTTACTTGCCATGTCCTGCCGGTTGCGTCAGGCCCGCGCGTCAGGTCTAACGCGTCGGGGTGGTGGTCGCGGGCGCCATCGTGCGCGATGCCGCTTCGCTACCCTGCCGACCGTGACTGAGTTCCGGCTCTCTGTGGTTCTTCTAGCCGTCATGGTGCTGGGTTCGTCGTGCGCGGGACACGACGGGCGTCAGATGGTCGCCAACGGAGTGGGGTTCACGCCAGAGCAGACCGTGGGGGTAGTCGAGGAGGTGCCAGCGCATTCGGTCGCAGCGGATCGGGCACGGGTCGAGGGCCGGAACACGATCGGCTCCGTGGTCACCGAGATGATTTCCGGATCGGTCGGGGCGGATGCCTCCTACGAGATCTCCACCCCACAGTTGGATGGCGTCTGGGAGGACGACCCGCTCAACGTGGCCCTCCGGAAGCCGGTCCTGTCCGAGATAGCCAGATTTGCCGACGACCTGATCGTGGATGAGGAGGTACCCGTTGGGGAGGGATTGCTGACCGGCGGGGCGATGGTGCACCTGCTGGACGACCGGGTGCTGAGCGTGGTGTACGACTTCGAGGTCGTCTCCGGTGGCGCCGCTCGGCCCGCCGAGGTGGTTTGGTCGGTGCTCCTGGACCTGGACTCGGGCGCTCCGGTGGGCATCGGTGACCTGTTCCTGGCGGGGAGTCCGTGGCCGGAGATGGTCGCCTTCCTGGCTCGGCAGGATCTGAAGACGCGGCTGGGTGAAGGCGCTCTCTGGGGAGAGGGTGTGGGTGATGGCACCGGGTTGGAAGCCGCGGAGGAGAACTTCCGCCTCTTCGGGGTCACGACCACAGGCCTGGTGCTGCGTTTCGAGCGGTACCAGGTTGGCCCGGGTGCCTATGGGGCGCCGGAGGCGAGGATCCCGTGGTCGTCGCTGGCCAGGCTGGTCGACCCTTTCGGCCCGGTGGGGCACCTGTTGTCGTAGCCGGGTTGCCTTTGGTTGGCGGGGTCCACCCGCGGCTGTGAGGTGGTCCTCTGTCGGGGGCGCCCCGCTGTCGGGTCTTCCGGTTCAGTTGCCGTTTCCGGGAGCGTGGTCTATCTCCACCACTTCGGACCTGTCGGCGATGGTGGCAAGGACCTTCGCCAACTCGACGTCGGCCATTCCGCGGACGTCGATGGTGGTCTGGCGGAGGCCCTGAGATGGATCGGCGGACTCGGTGGTCAGGACGCCCATGATGCGTCCACCACCGGATTCGAGGCCCATGAGCAGGGCGTCGAGCGTGCCGTGGCCCGGCTGGTACCGGACTTCGAAGCGCCGGCGGGAGCGTCGGAACAGGACGTACGGCTTCAGTGGGCCGAACGTGACCACTACCACGAGCGCCATGGCGCCAGACGCGATGGAGACTACGTAGAGGCCCATGGCGGCCGCTATCCCGAAGGCGGCGGCCATCCAGAGGGTGGCCGCAGTGGTGATGCCGGTGACGGTGAAGCCGCTGCGGATCATGGCTCCGGCCCCGATGAAGCCGATGCCGGTGACCACCTGGGCTGCGACCCGGGAGGGGTCGTTCTGGGGGCCGATGACTGCGTAGGCCCCGGCGATGGTGAAGAGGGCGGCACCGAGGGCGACCAGCGAATGGGTGCGGAGCCCGGCCGTCTTGTGACGGGTCTCGCGTTCCAGGCCGAGTACCGCCCCCAGAGCGAGCGCGAGCGCCAGCCGACCAATTAGTTCAAGCGAGCTGGGGGCGTCCACAGACTCGAGCCTGCCACAGGGGATCTGGTCGTGGTCAGATCGGTGGCTCCGGAGAGCCGGCCCGGTCCTACGACCAGCGTGACGAGCTGGCGAGCGACTCGATGGGCAGTCGGATGTCGAAGCGCCTGCGCACCTCGGCGTCGTCGTCGTGCGACACGTGCGCCGGGAAGTGGCTTGAAAGGATCCCCGAGGCGATGACCCGGGCCCGTTCCTCGGCCGTCGTGGCCCCGGCGTCGAACCAGTCGGCGGGGCTCACCCTGTCGCCGACCTCCGGATAGATGTACTCGCTCTGCATCATCGAGAGCGTCTGGTCCTGGCCGAGGAAGTGGCCGGCGCCGAAGATGACCGACTTGATCGTCTCGATGGAGAGGGTGTCGGGTGTGACCTCGATGCCCCGCACGGTCCGGTTGACGGCGCCCAGCAGGTCGTTGTCGATCACGAGGGCCTCGTACGAGCAGGCCAGCAGGCTGGCCAGCATCCCGGCCGCCTCGTAGACGAGGTTGGCTCCTGCGTTTCCGGCGAGGGCCACGGTGAGGCCCTTCTCGTGGCCGGCCTGGTTGTCGGGAACCTTTGAGTCGGCCATCCCGGCAGCGACGCCTGACGGCAGGCCCAGCCAGTTGGCCACCTGGGCGGCGGCAGCCATCATTACGGCCTCCTCGCCGGAGCCTCCGGTCATGGCGCCGGTCCGCAGGTCGGAGACGAACGGCCAGAGTCCCATGACGCACGGGTGGCCGGGCTTCAGGAGGTTGACGCAGGTCAGGGCGGACAGGCACTCGGCGAGGGCCTGGGCCAGGGACCCGGCCAGCGCGGCGGGTGACGTGGCACCGGCCTGCCCCGCCGAGAGGAGGTTGATGGGCATGCCGCAGTGCACCTGGGCGACCATGGAACGCACGGCGTCCTCTGCGTAGCGCAGGGGCGGTACGACGAAGGTGTTGTTGGCCACGCAGAAGGGCCGCTCGGCGAACGAGCCCGGCTTCCCGCCCAGCATCTGGTCGAACATGTCGACGACCTCGACGACGTGTTCGGGCTGGAAGAACGACGTGCCCATCGGCTTGGAGGTGCCCATGGCCACCGCGTAGGCGGTGTTCAGGTCGAGGTCCCGGGCCTCGACCATGTCGCGGGCCACGAGCGTCCGGATGTGGAAGTGGACGTGTTCGAGCGTGTCGACGAGGCGGGCCACGTCGTAGACGTCCTGGAGATCCGACGGACGGTGCTTCCGGGTTTCGTGGTCCCAGACGGAGACGGCCGCGCCTGCGGTGCCGAAGTGGACCCGGTCGCCGCCCACGTCTATGGACCGGTTGTCGTCGAAGCCATGCCAGGTGAACGACTTGGCAGCCATGTCCACGGCGTCCTCGACGAGTGACCGGGGGAAGTGGAGGCGCTCATGCTCGTCCACCCAGCCGCCGGCCGGGACCACCACCTCGATGAATTCCGGAATCGGGGTGCCCATGCCGAACTCGCTGAGCAGGGTCAGGGCAGTGTCGTAGACGGAACGGCAGTCCGACTCGGTGAGCGGCTTGTAGGCGCCTCCGGGCTGTCCGGGGCGCACCGCCCGCTCGTCCTCCGGGAGTCCGGCGGCTCGGGCGGCGACCCGGGCGGCACGTCCGCCGGCCCGTACGCCACGCTTCGGTCGGGTGGTCTCGGTCATGCCCTGAGCCTTTCGTTGGAAGGGTCATGTGCGGCCTCCGCTAGCACCGTGGCGGTGTGCCGTTCGCCGAACAGGGCGATCTCGAAAGTGGAGTCGGGTGCCCGGAAGGCCGGGTCGACGTATGCGAAGGCCAGCGACTTGTCGACGGTGTGGCCCCAGGCGCCGCCGGTGGTGATTCCCATGGCGGTCGAGCCGTCGCCTGCAGGGTCGTATGTGGGTTCGTTGCCACGGCAGTCGGAGTCGGAGGCATCCACGGCGCAGTAGACGAGGACCATGTCCAGGCCGGCGAGGTCGGGTCCGGCGGCGGCGCGGCGGGCGAGGGTGGCGTCGCGGCCCAGGAAGTCGTGGCCGGGTGTGTCGAGGTCCACGAACCGGTCTAGGCAGGCTTCGATCGGTGTGATTTCGGTGGTGAGCTCCCCGCCCCATGCCTTGTAGGCCTTCTCGATGCGCATGGCGTTCATTGCGTACGAGCCGAAGTGGACGATGCCGTGGGGCTCGCCGGCCGCTAGCAGGGCGTCGTACAGCTCCGGCATGCGGGCGATGGGGTGGTGGAGTTCCCAGCCCAGCTCGCCCACGTAGCTGACCCGCAGGGCGGTGACGGGCACGCCGGCCACGTGTACCTCCCGGGCGTTCAGCCACGGGAAGGCGGCGCTGGAGAGGTCGGCGTCGGTGCAGGTGGCGAGGACGTCGCGGGCCCGGGGTCCCGTTACGGCGAGGATGGCGGTGACGTCGGTGACGTCGGCGATGGTCACGTCCTCGCCGGGGAGCACGTGCTGGACCAGCCAGTCCTGGTCGTGGGTGGTGCCTCCGATGGCAGAGTTGAGGTAGTAGCGATCGTGGGCGAGGCGGGTGACCGTCATCTCGCACTCGATGCCGCCGAGGTCGGTGAGCATGTGGACGAGGCGGATGCCGCCGTCGGTGGTCGGCAGCCGGTTGGCCGAGAGGCGGCCCAGCAGGGTGGCGGCATCGCTTCCGGTCACCTCGAACTTGGCGAAGGCGGTCAGGTCGGCGATGCCGACCCGCTCACGTACGCCGGTGCACTCGGTGGCGACGATGTCGTGGGCGTTGGAGCGCCTCCACGAGTACTGCTCGGCCTCGCCGTAGTAGCGGGGGCGTTCCCAGCCCCAGACGTCCTGCCACTGTGCGCCGAGGGCGTCGAGCCGTTCGGCGATGGGCGTGCGCTTCATGGGGCGTCCGGCGGACCGGTACTCGCCGGGCATTCGCACCTGGTACATCTCGTGGTATTCGTCCACGGACTTGAGGATCGTGTAGTCGAGGTCGGACCACGGACCGAAGCGGCGGGGGTCCATCTCGCGGACGTTGATCTCGGTCTGGCCGTGCACCATCCACTGGGCCAGGTACTTCCCGGCGCCCGGGCCCTGGGTGATGCCGATGGAGGCTCCGGCGCACATCCAGTAGTTGCGCACGCCGGGGGCCGGGCCCATGAGGTAGCCGCCGTCGGGGGTGTGGGTGATGGGGCCGCTGACCACCTGCTTGATGCCCGCCTCGGCGAAGACCGGGAAGCGTTCGGCTGAGATCTCCAGCCATGGGGCGAGCTGTTCGACGTCGGGCGGAGTGAGGTGGAAGTGGAGGTTCCAGTCGATGCCGTCCAGTCCGTAGGTGATGGAGTTCCGGGTCTCGTAGGGGCCGACGAGGAGGCTGTCGATCTCGCGGCGGTAGTAGCAGGACGAGCGAGGGTCTCGGATGACGGGCATCTCGACGTCCTGGGCGGCCATCTCGGGGAGCGACTCGGTGATCAGGTACTGGTGGATCATCGAGACGATCGGAACGTCGATACCCGACATGGCGCCGAGCTGCGGGGAGTAGTGGCCGGCGGCGTTCACGACGTGGTCGCAGGTGACTTCGCCCTTGTCGGTGATGACCTTCCAGCGGCCGTCCGGGAGTTGGTCGACGGCGGTTACAAGCGTGTGGCGGGCGATCTCCGCGCCGAGTTGGCGCGCGCCGACGGCCATGGCGTTGGTGGAGCCGGTGGGGTCCGACCAGCCGTCGTCGGGCGTCCAGAAGCCGAGGATGATGTCGTCGGTGGAGCCCATGAGGGGCACCCGCTGGCGGACCTCATCCGGACTGATGAGGTGTGACTCGACGCCCAGGGAGTCGAGGACGCCCTGGACGTAGCGGTACCAGTCGGCCTGGTCTTCGGTGACGGCGAGGCGGATTGCGCCGCAGCCGTGCCAACCAGTGGACATGCCGGTTTCGGCCTCGAGGGCCTTGTAGAGATCGATGCCGTAGGCGTGGACCTTGGCCATGTTGAGGCTGCCTATGAAGTTGGGCACTAGGCCGGCGGCATGCCAGGTGGAGCCCGAGGTGAGCTCGCCCTTCTCGATGAGCAGGGTGTCGGTCCAGCCCTCGTGGGCCAGGTGGTACAGCAGGCCTACACCCATGGCGCCGCCGCCGATGATCACGCACTGCGCGTCGTTGCGCATGGGTGCCTACCTCTCTTAAGGCTCTGCCGGCCGGGACCTGGGCCTCGGGATCGGACAGAGTGTTCCAATGAGTGGAACGTTCCGACTAGTGGTGCCCTATGCTACCTATATCCAGACGATCGAGCGAACTTTTGCCGTGCTGCGGGCCCTGGCGGGCCGGTCGGACTCCACGGGAGTGACCGAGGTGGCCCGAACGACCGGGCTGGCCAAGTCGACCTGCTCGCGGATCCTGTCCAGCCTCGCCGACCTGGGGATCGTGGAGCGGATCGACGACGCCGGCCGTTACGTGATCGGATCGGGCCTGCGGGCGCTGGCTGCATCCGGGGCGCCGGCCGGCACGCTGCGGGACCTGGCCCGGCCGTACCTTCAGGAGCTGGCCGGTCGGCTGGGCGAGTCGGCGGCGTTGGCAGTGATGGACGGTGGGGAGGGCCTGTATGTGGCGCAGGTGGCGACGCCGGGGCCGGTGCAGGTGACCGACTGGACGGGCCAGCGGTTCCCCCTGCACACGATCGCAGCCGGCCAGGCCTTCATGGGATCGTGGACCGACGAGAGGATCGCCGACTACGCGGCTGATGGCCTGGAGGAGTTCACCGCGCACACGGTGACCACGCTGGTCGGGTTGCGCCAGCGCGTCGGCGAGGTGCGCCGGACTGGCGTGGCGTGGACGGTCGGCGAGTTCTCCGAGGAGATCACCGGTGTGGCCGCACCGGTGTGTGACGCCGACGGGGAGGCTGTCGCATCGGTGACGGTGTACGGGCCGGGCTTCCGGTTTCCGGGGGACGCCGACACGTGCGAGATCGAACGCCTGGTGGCCGAGACCGCCGAGCGGGTGGGTGCCCTACTGGACGACTAGGTGGCCGGTGTGACCCGGTCGACTACGCGGAATGGGTAGGTCTGTTGGTGTCGGGCTTCACCGACCTCGGCGACGACGCGGTAGCCGCCCTCGTGGGGGAAGGCGATGGTGGCGTTCAGGGCCAGAGCGGAGCGTGAGTCGCTGCCCGGGGCCCGACCCGGGGGCCGACCCACCTCGACGTCCAGTTGCCACTCGATCAACCTCGACCCGCCGTCCTCGTCCTCCACCCAGATCGTGAGCTGGTGCTTCTCGTTGGCCTCGTCCCAGTGCACGAGCGTCGCCAGGGCGATCGAGATGAGGTTGGCGTCCGGTTTCCGTCCTTCGGTGTAGGTACGGGTGAGGGTGTCCCACCCGCCGCCGTTCATGTAGAGGAGGCCGTTCTGGACCTCGACGTGGTTGGCGAGCGTGAGGAGCGCGATCTCAGGCATGGGAGATGGATCCTGTCATGGTGTTGGAGGGTCTGGCGATCGTCGGCACTTCTCTACAGGCCGAGAGGTTGTGGCGTTGGGGAAATGAGTAGTTGATTGACCTGGTGCGATGGAATGAGTAGAAGTTCGGCGAGGGCCATGGCCACCCGGCGGTTCAGGTCCCAGGAGCCGTACCGGATTCTCTCGAGGTTGTCCCGGGCTCGGATGGCAGCGTCCACAAGATGGGTCACGTCGTCCAGCAGTGGGAGGTTCAGGGGCACCGATCCGGAATCCCTCCTCCAATGCCGTCTCCCACGGCCACCAGGCAGCCCCGTTCCGCCGGGTAGGCCGCCGTTCGTAGACTTCGCCGCGATGTCCCAACCCGTGGTGCTCGCTCCGGACGAGGTCGCTCCCGACCATCCCTGTACCGACACCTCCCTGTACGCGGCCGACCGGGGGCTGTTGGCATACATGCTCCAGGACGTCAGGGCGCTCGTCCGGCTGGCGGTTGACAGGACTCGTGACGTGATCGAGTACGAGCCGATCATCTGGTTCGTCCACGGGCTGAAGCGTCGGATCGTCCCCTGCGACCTGGATCGCCTGGTCGATGGTGCAGACCTCGAGGTGGTCGGCTTCTTCGGGAGTCGTCGGCTGGCATCGGAGGGAGGGCTGGCGCTCGGCACGGACCCGATCGATGGCCTGGACTCGGCGCTCACGGCCGAGTTCCGCAACCATCCCGGCATCGCCTGTTACTCCACCATCGAGATGGTCGACGGCTTCTGGGCCAACCTGGTGCTGCATTCGGTGCCGTCAGACGCGGAGGTCTGGCGGGGCAGTGAGGTTCACCGGGGCGCGGTGATGCTGTCGCCCACCCTCTACCGCGACGTCAGGATCCACAGCGGGCGGCTGCCCCGTGGCGTCGACTCGATCAGTGAGGTCGTGCTGCATGCCACGAAGTACTGGGACTACGGCCCGGTTCCAGACGGTCAGCCGGCCTGGACGGCGGTCCGGGCGTGGTGAGTCGGCCGCGGGCTGGCGGCCCGGTGGCCGGGCTGCCCATGTATGACTGGCCGGAGGTCCACGATGCCGTCGATGCCCTGTGGGCGGTGATTGGCGGGCGACTCCGGGATGCCGGAATCGACGCCCCGGAGAGAGTCTGGCGGCCCGATCGGTTGGAGGACCTGTGGACCCATCCCAACCTGCTCATCGTGGAAACGTGTGGCTACCAGATCGTCAACGAGTTGCGTGGTCGGGTCGAGGTACTCGGCGTCCTGGATCGTGGGGTGGAGGGCTGCGAGCCCGGCGACTACCGGTCGGTGCTGATCTGTCGGGACGACGACCCGGCTGTGGGCCTGGAGGACTTCCGGGGTCGGACCGTGGCGGTCAACGACCACCGGTCGCAGTCTGGATACGGGGCACTGGTGCACGAGGTCGCACCGTTGGCCGTCGACGGCCGGTTCTTCGACCGCGAGGTGACCACCGGGTCCCACCGTGGGTCGATGAGGGCCGTCGATGAGGGGCGGGCCGACGTGGCAGCCATCGACGAGATGAGCTGGCGCCTCTGCCTGGACCACGAGCCGGTCGTCGATCGGTTGCGCATCGTGGCCTGGACCGAGCCGGCGCCCGGGGTCCCGCTGGTCACCTCGTGGACGAACGCCGGGCTGCGGGACAGGCTGAACGATGCCATCTCGGCGGCGGTCACCGACCTGGACGTGAAGGTCCGGGAGCCACTGCATCTTTACGGCTACCGGCCCCGGCCTACGTCGGACTACGAGGTAATCGCCGAACGCCTGACCGCTGCCGGCCTCTCATCCGGGTAGTCACAGGTGCCAACTACCGTTGTGCCATGGACGTCTCCACAGAGGATCTGAGCGCAGATTTCGCCAGCTTCCTGGAGCTGGCGAGAAGAGGTGAACCTGTCGTCATCGTTGACGACGGAAGAGGCCCTCGAGTGAGGACCGGGGCTGACCCGACGCTGCTCACCTTCGATCTGCGTCGGACCCAGGTCGCCAGGTCGATCGGGCTGGCCGTGATCGGCTGCTGAAACGGTCGGATGCCACAGCGCCCGTCCCTGGTAGGGGCCGGACCAGCCCCCCGTTACCCTTCCGTCTGCGGGGTGGAGCAGTCTGGTAGCTCGTCGGGCTCATAACCCGAAGGTCGCAGGTTCAAATCCTGCCCCCGCTACCAAGTAGAAGGCCCGGAATCTCAACGGTTCCGGGCCCTTCTGGTTTTCCGGTCGAGACGCTGTAGCGGCTGTGGGTCACAAGAAAAGTCACGGCCTCCGGTGGACTAACGCCATCTTCGACGACGGTTATGACGCGAGGGTTTCTCCATGGCCGGGCACCGTCTACTTCGAGGACGTCAGTGCCTAGTCGAGCTTCGAGTTGATCTAGGTCATCGTCGGCACCCTCCCGGGAGGCGGTGCCCTGTAGCCCTCCGTGCTGTTCGCCGACGGCTACCGTCGACCCGGCGAGAGGGGGGCCGAACCCATGGACCCGAAGACCTGGTCGGTGCAGGCCAGGAACCTGCCTGAGCACGCTTCCAACCCGATCCATACCGATGAGGGTGGACGGGCCGCCGGGTTCGACGCGGCCCTCGTCGCCGGTGTGACCGTCTACGCATACGTGACACGCCCCATCGTCGAGGCATGGGGCCCTGGATGGCTGGCCGAGGGCGGGGCGCTGGTGGAGTTCCTCTCACCGGTGCAAGCCGGTGATCCGGTCGACTGCGTGCCTGCGGCCCCGACGAGAACAGGATCGGTCGAGGTGATGGCCCTGGTGGGTGGCGATGCGCGGGTCCGGTGCACGGCATGGCCGGGGTCGCCCGACGTGGCGGATCGGGGCCGACCATTGAATGAGCAGCTCGAACCCCACGTAGAACCGCTGACCGGTGGATGGGCCGACTACGGGCTACGGGCCGGTGACGACCTGGGTATTTATGCGGAGGCCGGCATCGTGCACCCGGCAGTCTGGCCGGCACTCGCCAACGGGGTTATGAC